>Ga0308161_1000707_pt1 | contig 47410 bp, 38 predicted proteins | sample PhyFR2_FD_201034 | JGI IMG/M metagenome (GOLD analysis project Ga0308161, IMG submission 201034) | Phyllosphere microbial communities from UC Gill Tract Community Farm, Albany, California, United States - DLSLF.R2 | ecosystem: Host-associated > Plants > Phyllosphere > Unclassified | place: USA...
TTTAATGAATAAATTAAAATAAGTCTGAAAATCGCTCGCTAATGAATAGCTCTGCAGATCTTCAGACTTACATATTATTTTTCAAAATAATTTCTTGTCTATTTTTATCATGTTTTTAATTTTCAATCTATACGCTTTTCTTCTGGCATGACAAAAGAGATTTTACCGGCCATGCTTGTTACTGATCCGCCTACTGTATACTCATGTCCAGTGCTGTAATATCCTTTACCAGCTTGTATTATTCCAGTCTCGATAGAAGTGCTATCTCCAAAATAGCCACTCTCTATAGAAACATAATCTTTATTTTTTAACGGGACACTTCCCCACTTCTCCTTTAACTTGTAAGACAGAAAATCTTTCACATGATCTGTGGATTGTTTTGGAAGACGAGCTTGCCAGGTGATGACCGGAAAGTCCTCCTTGAATTCGATCAAAGATATGACATCTCCATAGATATAGTACATTCGCAAAACTTCGCCCTTAGGAAATAAAAATTGGTTATCAACTGCCTCGGATTCTTCATGATTCTCCAACAGTTGTTGTTCACCATGCGTTGGGATCTGCATTATCAGCTGCATCACTAGTTCTCTGGCTGAAGCCAAATCCCCATGATACAGTGTTTTGCTATCCTGTGTACTCAGAGGAGATTCTATACGAAGTACTTTGTTACTACTGTTAATCTCATATCCAAGCGATCCCAGAAAATCCGATGGGATATACGTGCGTCCATTGATTTGCTGTACCACTACATTCAGCTCAGAGACAGAATTCCGATCATTTATACGATATTGAGCTTTTTCAATAGTGAATACATACCGCTCTCCCCATTTCTTCAGAGCAACCTTGTGGTGAACCGGATCTGTGGAAAGTGTGGCCCCAATCGCTCTCGCAAGGTCACGGATCGGAATCATCATTTTACCTTTTCGAATCTGTACATCCGATCCAGAGATGGTTTTCTGATCCGGGGTAGTAATCGTAACAGGTGACGCATATGTAGACGTGTAGCTAAGCAGCAGACTTGCTGCAATAGAAGCTGCGATAATCTTTTTCAATCTTATCCCTTCTTTGTCATGAATTTGATTTCGTTACTATATACTCCGGCAGATGAATAAAAGTTGTGCTCTTTCCAGTAAGACAGTATTTACATGATACATTATTCAATATTTCTTCCTTATCTCTAATGACAATTGAACTGGACAAAATAAAATCCTGCAGTACCCTGATTAGGCAGGTACCGCAGGATTTTTTATTTTACATGGTTCAGGACTCCATTGGCTGATTCATCACGATCGCCCGAATCTGCTCTACCGGCACTTTCGGCTCGCGGTCGTACGTGAGCAGACCGTTAATTTCCTGCTCTACATCAGTCAGTTGGGTATAGCAGAATCCCTGTACAATCGGTGACAGGTGCATCGGTCGAATCACCGCCTGCAGACGGTCGAGATAATCTTCATCATTGTCTGCACCCGAATAACCCCAGCCTTCCCAATCACTTTTCTTGTAGGCGATACCGCCAAACTCGGTCACCAGTATCGGCTGGCCCTGATACGAGGCACCACCTACGAAGATGCGGCGGCTGCCCGGCATCGCATTCACAGCCGTACCTACATCCGCATACCGCTCGGTCAACACTTCTTCACGCCATTCATAATCATGGATCGCCACCAGATCGGTATCCATCATCTCCCAGCCATCATTATAAATAACCGGACGTGTCGGATCGAGGGAACGGGTCAAATGATATAGAGTCAGCCCGTGCTGCTGCTGACGCGGGTCTACCTGTACATTTGGAATTCCCCAGCTCTCATTCATCGGTACCCAGACAATGATCGAAGGATGATTATAATCCCGCTCAATAACCTCCTGCCACTCGTTTAGGAAACGGCGAACATACTGCTCCGAGTAACTATAGGCATTGGCAGCCTCTCCCCAGACCAACAGCCCTTTGCGATCACACCAGTACAGAAAACGCGGGTCCTCCATCTTCTGATGCTTACGCACTCCATTAAAGCCCATCGCCTGGGTCAGCTCGATATCCCGTACCAACGCCTCGTCGGTTGGCGCCGTCAGAATACCATCGGGGAAATACCCTTGATCCAGTACCAGACGAAGGAAATACGGACGATTGTTCAGGTTGAGCTTGCCATTTTCAATTGAGACCTTGCGCATGCCAAAATAGCTATCCACCCGATCCAGTACGGCTCCATCCTGCAGTAGCTCCAGACGGATATCATACAGATTCGGCGATTCCGGTGTCCACCACCGCCCCAATCCATGATCATTAAAATCATGAAGTCCGATTGAACGAAAATGCTCCGGATGGCTCACTAGGAATTCATCTTGCGTCACCTGCTCTCCGGCAAAGGAAATAGTTAGCCGCGCGGTCAATGCTGAGACGGCAGACTGCTGCAGTACAGTTTCTGGATAAAACAGTCGAATCCGTACTTCGTTCGTATCAATATCCGGCGTAAATTTAACCTGCTGAAGATGTGCAGCTTCTACCGGCTCCAGCCACACCGTCTGCCAGATACCTGTCGTCCGGGTATAGAATATACTGGCCGAATCTTCTTTCCAGTACTGCTTGCCTCGCGGCAACGTTACATCCTGGCTATAATCCGCAGCACGCACAACAACTTCGTTATGCTCTTCCAGCAGATCTGTAATATCCGCTGTAAATGGAGTATGCCCACCTTCATGCGATGCTGCCCATTTCCCATTCACCCAGACCGTTGCCTTGTAGTCCACGGCTCCAAAATGCAGCAGCACCCTTTTGCCATTCCAATCTGCCGGAATATCCAGTTGTCTGCGATACCATACCAGATCATGAAACCCGGTATCCCCAATTCCGCTCAGTTCACTCTGAAAAGTAAACGGCACCTGAATCTGCCGATCGAATGTTTCTTGCCCGGACATATACCAGCGCTCCTTGTCTCCCCGGCGCTCATCATCAAACGCAAATGCCCAGCTTCCATTCAGATTCATCCACTGTTCACGAACCAGCTGCGGTCTCGGATACTCCGGTCTTGGGACGATAGGTAGTTCATTATAATGTGTAGTCGATTGTTCAGCAGATACGTTCATTACATATAGCCTCCTCGGTTTAAATCATTGTTGGGTGGTGTTGGTTATGCTGCACAGGAGCGGGCGGTGTACAGGTCATTTGCTGCGAAAAGGGATTCTGCCACTCCCTCCTGTTAAGAATGGAGATTTTGAACTACCGCTTCCAGCGGTAAATCTCCATTCTTAAATGTCGGTCATCGGCAGAATCCCCTTTCCTCCGCTCCGCACATGAACCAACTTCGTTCCTTTTCAGTAAATCCATACACCAACTGCTTTATTTCTTTTTCAACAAACAAACACTTCCCCCGCTCTCCTGAATAGTAGAACTATAAATCATCTTGTATCTTGTATCTTGTATCTTGTATTTCTTATCTGTTATCTCTTACTACCCTACCCTCTCCTCCCCTATCTGCAGAAGTGCAGACACCCGCCCTCTAGACAGCAATAATGGAAACATCTAGCACGGAGCGAAGCAAAGAGAATTTGGTCAAAGGACGACATTGGAGCCTGGAAATCGACTGCCTCTCCCTATTCGTAGATTTCCAGGCTCCACCGGAGGACGTGACCAAATCTCTTTGCGCAGCGGTCCACCAAGACTCCCCATCTGCGTCACCAAAACCGCAGTGGCTGCACTTCTGCACCCGATACCCCCTTTACATTTCTTTCCCGCCAGTGAACGCAATCCCTTTGATAATCTGCTTCTGGAACAGCAGGAAAATGAGCAGAACCGGTACGGCAGCGAGTGCGTTGGCAGTCATGGGCAGCGCATACTGCTGCACGTAGGAGCTTTGGAACATCGGCAGTCCCAGGGTAATCGTCATAAATGCCTTATCCGAGATCGAGATCAGCGGCCATACATAATCATTCCACGCCCCGATAAATGTGAAGATTCCCAGTGCAGCGAGTGCCGGACGAGATAGCGGCAGGAAGATGCGATACCAGATTTTGAAGAAACCGGCACCATCGATACGGGCAGCTTCTTCCAGATCCTTGGGTAATCCGTCAAAGAACTGCTTCATGATGAATATCCCCATCGGGCCTGCAACCGCAGGCAGAATAAGCGATATACGCGTACCCAGCAGACCGATATCTCTCATAAACAGGTACAGTGGAATCAATGTGGCTTCAGCCGGAATCATCATCGCCGACAGGAAAAGGAAAAAGAGTACTTTGCTGCCCGGAAAGCGAATCCGCGAAAAGGCATATGCTGCCATGGAAGATAGCAGTAATACCATCGCTGTAGTGATAACCGATACAATCAGACTGTTGCCCATCCAGCCGAAGATTGGTGCCTGACTGAGTACTTTGGCATAATTGGCAAACGAGAAATGAAACCCGCCGCCGAAGATCGGCTGACCTTCGGGAGTGAAGGATAATAGCAGCATCCAGACGATCGGGATCAGGAAAAATACAGCCAGCAGCAGTGCTACAATACGGCTTACATACATATACGCCCGGTCCATTGTTGTCATTGACCTGTCCCTCCTTAGGATTCAAATTTGCGTAGAATCAGTGTCTGCAGTACAGAGATAACCAGAATAACAATCATCAGCACAAAGGCGATCGCTGATGCATAACCCATCTGGAACGTCTGAAATCCGTTCTCATAAATGGAAAACACGACTGTCTTGGTAGCGCCTGCCGGTCCGCCGCCAGTGATCAGCTTGGATTGTCCGAAGATTTTGAAAGAAGCAATCGTCTGCAGTACCACGACCAGGATCGTAATCCGGGACAGGGACGGAAAAGTAATATGCCAGAATGTCTGCCAGCGATTGGCGCCTTCAATCTGTCCGGCTTCATAGAAAGAAGCAGGAATATCCTGCAATCCTGCCAGGAACAGTACAAATACAAAACCTACTGTCCACCAGATCGTGGACATGATGATCGAAGCCCAGGCCAGCATCGGCTCGGACAACCAGAAAATCTCGCTATTGATAATACCCAGCGTACGCAGAATCTGATTGAACAGACCGCTATACGGCTGCAGAAAAATAACCCAGATACTGGAGATCACCGAGACGGATAATACGTACGGCATAAATACAGCAGCCCGGAAAAAAGCCTGTCCGCGCCGGATACCATGGATCAGCACTGCCAGTAGCAAGCCGACACCACAGATCAGAGGCACACTAACGAGGGTGAACAATACGGTATGCAGCAGATTATCGCGGAATTCTTCATCCTGAAGCAGTGTTGTATAGTTGAGGAATCCAATGAACTCCTTATCTCCCAGCAAAGACCAGTCATAGAAGCTGACCCGCAGTCCGTACAAAATCGGGAATAGCGAGAACAGCAGAAAGAACAGGGTATAGGGCAGTACCATCATGACACCGGTGACCCAGCCTTGGCGGGCCAGCCCTCTGCTGCCCATAGTCATGCTTTTTTTCTGCGCAATGGATTTGACAGCCATTATAATGCCCCCTTCTATTTAGATATAATCCGGTACCTTATGCTTGTTCGGCGTGGCACCGGTATCGTTGTCTCAGCAAAATGTTCGTACAGATGGAGAAAGCGGAATCGGCAGCTGCCTTTTCCGCTCTGTTTCTCCTTCAGGCTTACTGGCCTATCGTTTTGTCAATAACGGCATTGGATTTTTCCAGCGTGGTAGCTGGGTCCTGCTTGCCTGCCATCATTTTCTCGAATTCTTTGATCACATTATCGTTCACCTGACCCTGCTTTTCGTTACGAGGCCAGTATTTGACGAAGTCAGCAGACTGCGCATAGTCACTGCGGTATGGCATATCCTTGAATTCCGGTGAATCCAGTACTTTGGTTACACTCGGGATATGACCGGCTTTGGCCCACATCTCACCATTCTGGGCGAGCCAGTTGGCGAACGTTAGTGCAGCCTGTTGCTTGGCAGGATTTTCTTTGCTGTGTTTCGGAAGAGCCAGCGTATGGGAATCTCCCCATGTTGCCGGTTGATCATAGATTTGCGGCATCGGCACGACGCCAAAGTCCAGACCTTTGATATTTTCAAAAGCACCTGTACTCCATACACCAGTGATGACTACTGCAGCTTTCTGATCCTGGAACAGTTTGACGGCATCATTGACATTTGGCGGAATCAGCTTGGAGGTATACAGGCTGTTCACATACTCTAGTGCCTTGAGAGCTTCGGGATTATTCAGTTCGGCCTTGCCGTTGGCGTCGTAGAACTTGCCTCCACCCGTCAGCTGGTTATAGAATCCCCAGAACATCCAGTAGGCATCAATACGTACGCTTGGCTGTGCGAGCGGAGCTACATCTGCCGGAACCGCATTTTTGATCTTGCTCAGAAATTCGGTGAATCCTTCGGGAGACTGCTCAAAGGAAGGCTTCCCGTCTTTCAGTACACCGGCTTGTTCCAGATATTTTTTGTTGTAATACATAACAATCGCATGAGTATCCAGTGGAATGGAATAATGCTTGCTATCGTAGATCGTCGATTCCAGAATTGTCGGGTTAAAATCTTCCCATTTGACGCCGGCAGATGATGCCAGATCATCAAGCGGCGTCACATAGCCGGATGGAACGAACTGCGGCATCCGTGAGGAGTGAAGTACGGCCAGATCAGGAGCCTGATCCGAAGCCAGGGACGTCTGCAGCTTGGTATAATAATCTTCCGAACGATTACTCAGCTGCTCTACCTGAATATCTTTATTTTCCTGATTGAACTTATCAATCATAGCGGTCATGAATTCACCATCACCACCACTGAATGGTGTCCAGAACGTGATTTTGGTCTTGCCTCCGGTCTCTTTGCCTTCGGTACTTTGTGAAGGCTGGCTGCCTCCTGCGCAGGCGGATAATACGAGCACGATAGCCAGCAGCAGTATGCCAGTCGATATGAATTTATTTCTTCTCATTACAAGACCTCCCTGTATGTTTTAAGATGGATGATGCGCCGTTTCTTAATTGCTAGCGCTTACATTACTTATCTTAAAATACAGAGAAGTCCTGAACCATGACGCTTTTTTCGATAGTATGGACATATATTTGGGTTCTGTCTTTTGATAGATGTTCATGTCTGCCCAGATAGCAGCCACTAACAGCATAACGATAGATATAGCAGTTCAAAAAAACTAGACCGGATTCGAAAGGCTACGCCTGTGCTCACGGTACTGTTTGGGTGTCATCTGGGTCTCGGCTTTGAATACGCGGTTAAAATGCCGGATATTCACAAAGCCGGTCTCGATCGCAATACCGGATATTTTCTCATCCGTATGCACCAGTCTGCGAATCGCTTCGCGGATACGTATATCAGTTAACACTTCAATAAAGGATCTTCCCAGACGCGTCTTGAACAGACTGCTCAAATACGAAGCATTGAGATATACCTTTTCTGCCATCAGACCGAGTGTAATCGGTTCTGCATAATGCTCTTCCATATATTCGACTACCTGATCCACCGCATGGGTTACATGCCCTTCACGATGCCGGATCAATTGGTACAGCGCATAGAGCTGTCCACTACAGTAATTGGCCAGCTCCCGGCGATCATTGATCATCCATACTTCCTGCAGCGTATGACCAATATCGCCGCCCTGCAGCCAGTTTTCCACGATACCATAATCCAGTGCAATCTCGTAACATTCCATCATAATCCGGCTGATCTGCTGCTGTACGATCTGCGGTTGACTGATCTGGCGGCACAGCCGATCGATAAATTCCTGCACCTGCCGATTCAGTTGACCAACATCTGCCTGGGACAACAGCTGCTCCAGAAAATGCCTGTCCGCTGCCGGCAAACGAACCGGATGTACCGATTGCCCACTCTCGGCTGACGATGGATAGATCAGAACCCGGTCGCCGCCAGTGGTCAGCCGGTATAGCAGTGCAACTTCCGCTTCACGATAAGAACGCGGAACCCACTCCAGATCTGCCGCTTCCCGCCCAATGCCGACGGTAATCGTGAGCTGGGAGAGACGCTTGATCGTACGAACCAGCTGACCAGCCTGCTGACGTATACGGGCTTCGGCATCCTCCGTATGCTCCGCCTGAATCAGTGTCACTACCCGGTGCTGTTCCATAAAGGTATAGCCGTTTCCGTCTGCCAAAATAATCTCCCGTACCAACTGCTGAATATACAACAAAAACAGCTCCGGGTCGGTCTGATGATAACGCTGCTCGGCGACAGAGCTTCGATCCAGCTGAGCGATCAGGCAGTATACTTTTTTGCCGTCAAAAGACAATCCGGCTTCTTCCAGCAGTTCTGCTGCATCATAAGCCACCCGGCCATGTACAATGCCCGATAACAGCTGCTGCCGCATCAACTGCTCTGCCGGCCGACTAACCGGACGTACAGACTCACGGGAAGCCAGCTCTGTATCAATGCGGATCAGCGCTGCATACAGTTCATCCTTTTGTACCGGCTTCAGTAAATAATCACGCGCACCACTGCGAATGGAACTGCGTGCATATTCAAAATCATTATATCCGCTGAGTACGATACAGCAGATATCCGGATACTGCTCGGCTACTGCGGCTTGTAGCTGTATACCATCCATACGCGGCATACGAATATCGGTAATGACCAGCTCGGGTTGGTGCTCCCGGATCATCTCCAATGCTTCCATACCATCCCTGGCTTCGCCGCATACTTCCCATTTCAGATCAAATCCCTGAATCAGATGGCGTATTCCTTTACGGAAAATCATCTCATCGTCTACAACGAGTACTTTATACATTACATATGCCCCTTTCTCTTGATAACTCGTAATCTTTCTCTACTATTCCAGTGACCGATTTATATACTTGTTTATTTTATATCTATTTATCTATCCACTGGATTTATCACGTTGGATGCCCTCCCTTTACTGCTCGTATCAGGAAAATGGGATGCATATCCTCACCTGCAGACCACCTTGCTCCAGGTTGTACAGGCGCAGCCCATATTCCTGGCCATAGCGCAGCACAATACGGCGATGTACATTGACCAGTCCATGTCCACCCGGCCCTTCCGGCAGTACTCCCTTGTTCATTTTGTCATACTGATCGGCAAGCTCCTGCTTTTCCATCCCTGGTCCATTGTCCTGCACGACAATTTGCATGCTGCCTGCTTCCCGCCGAACAGCGATGATGATGTGCACATCTCCGCGTCCTCTCTCCAGTCCGTGAACGATTGCATTTTCTACAACCGGCTGCAGCGTCAGCCGTATGATAGGACAGTTCAGCCACTCTTCCGGTGCATTCACTTCATAAGACAGACGTTCTCCATAGCGAATCTGCTGTATCGCCAGATAACCCTGTACATGATCCAGCTCCTGCGCAATCGTCACGTCCGTATGCTCGCCGCCGATACTATAACGCAGCAGTGCACTGAGATGACCGGTCATCTGCACGATCTCCCGATTATCTTCCAGCTCGGCATACATACTGATCGATCCAAGGGTATTATACAGAAAATGCGGATTGATCTGACTTTGCAGCGAGGCAATCTGTGCATTTTTCTCCCGAATCTCTGTTTCGTACAGTCGGTAGGTTAATTGTCCCAGCCGGGAGACCATCATATTAAAGGCACGACTGAGATGGCCGATTTCATCCGTATTTCTCGCCGGCAGTTCGATATCGAACTGCCCTCGCTCCACCAGCTTCATCGAATCGCGCAGTCGGCTGAGCGGACGGGTAATACGCATCGAATGAATGACCGACAGCAGTACAGACAGAATCAGACAGAGGCCGCCCAGCCAGATCATTTGCTGATTGATCCGGCTCGCATCCTGCAGTAGTACCGATAGAGGAACTGCCTGCAGCACGGTCCAGCCGGTGACCGGCGAAGTCTGATAGGTCAGCAGTACAGGCTGACCATTGTTGTCCAGCGTGAGCGTGCCCTCTCCTCTATAGCTGGCAAGTACCTGATTGGTTAATGCAAATGAAGGACTGCGATAAATGTAATTTCCCTGCTGGTCCACCATTGCAAATGCGGAAGTCTGCGAACTCTCCAGATTGCGTATACGCTGGATCAGCGCTTCCTTCGGTACATCAATCACCAGCGTGCCAAGCGGACGACCATTCTCCAGACTGCGGATCTGGCGAATAATCGAGAACACTTCGTAGGTTGAGCCATTATCCGACAATAGCGAGTGAGGAGCGGCAAAATACCCTTTACCCGTCACTTCGGCTCCAGCTGGCACGACACGATCTTGATCTGCAGCTTCAGCAAATCGTCCTGGACTATCCGGAAGCTCTACATAGGAGCGGGCATGCGCTGATAATAGCGAGACTCCGGCCACATCGACCCGTCCATTCACCAGAATCCGTCGGACAAAGCTTTCCAGCAGCAGCCTCTGATCATATATATCCCCGTTCAGATGATCTGTACCGCTCTGCTCCAGATAATTCAGCAGTTCCGGCGACTGATACGGTGTTACTGACAGCAGAACCAGCTCATTCATAAAAGCATCCGTGTTAGCTGTAAATTCCCGTACCACATCAGCCTGATATCTGCCGACATTCGCCTGAATGGAATTGGAATATCCGATACTGCTGATCCAGGACGAGATAATGAGTGGTATAGAGATTAGTACGGTATTCATCAGAATCAGGCGATTGACCAGTCGCATATTTTTCCATCGTTTCAGCCATTTTCTCATGATTTACTCCTTTAAAATGCCATTGATCAGAGGATCCAGCCGATTCAGCATCTGATCGACCGTCTGCTTGCCATACCAGAGCTTCTCTAGTTCATTGACGAGTGCATCGCTGACTTCGCTCTGCTTGGGATGCTCCGGGAAATATTCCACACTATTCGCGGCTCCTGCATATTCCCGCCGATAAGGCAGCGATAGATAAGCTTCCGATGCTGCCTGGTCGCGTACAGCAGGTACATGTCCAGCCTTGCCCCATACCGCCCCATGCTCTGTCAGCCACTGTGCAAATTTCAGCGCTGCAGCAAGACGCTCGGGATTCTGTGCACTGTGTGCCGGAAATGCCAGTGTATGCGCATCTCCCCAGGAACCAGGCTGATCATAAATTTGCGGAAAAGGCATCACCCCAAAATCCAATCCGTCTACCTGCTCAAACGAACCAATCGACCATACACCGAGAAATAGTAGTGCCGCGCGTCCCTGGGCAAACTGGCTGGTCGCATTGCTAATATCCGGCGGGATTAACTTCTGATCATACAAGGAAGCGACCAGCTCCAGCGACTGGCGCGCAGCTGGCATATTCAGTGCTGCCCGGCTGCCATCCGGAGTATACAATACACCCCCGTCCTGCATCTGTGCATAGAGTGACCACCATAGCCAGAGCGAATCAATCCGCACATTCGGCACCGCCAGCGGTGCTACATCCTCAGGTACCTTACGCTGTATCGTCTGCAGGAATTCCATAAACCCTTTTTCTCCAGGCTTCATAATGACCTGTCCGTCCTTGTAGACGCCTGCCTGCTGCAGCCATTTTTTGTTGTAATACAGCACACTGAAATGAGTATCCAGCGGCAGACCATAATGATTGCCCTTGATGACTGTACGCTGCAGAATCGATGGATTATAACGCTCCCACTGTACACCGGCAGATGAAGCAGCAGAGCTGATATCGGTGATAAACCGGGCAGGTACATACTGCGCATACATCGAAGCATGGACGACCGCCACATCCGGCGCTTCCTCGGTCACAATCGCTGTAGATAGCTTGGTATAATAATCGTCCAGCTTATTATTTTTCATCGTTACCCGGATATGATCGGGATTCTGATCGTTATACTGCTGAACCAGCTCTTGCATAAATGAAATATCTCCGCCGCTAAATGGTGTCCAGAATGTAATTGATATTGTTTTTTCAATTTCTCCCTCTGCTGCTGACGGGGTGATCGTATCATGCCTGCGGTTCGATTCCAGTGCATACACACTATAAGCCAGCAGCAAAAGCAGCACTGCTGCTACCGCCAGTATCCACAGCCTGCGTCCGAGACTTCCATAATATTTCCGTTGCTGCCGCATCGGCTACCTCCTTTATCAAATAAAATGTATATATCGTATACACTGCTTCTGTCTGAATAACAGTCATCCTAATTCCTGTGCAACTCTGTAGATGAGCGATGGACTAATATCGATATCGTTCAACAACATCCGCCTGTTGGCAAGGAAGTATAACCTCTTCTTTCCTTTTTGGGAATGTGCTGCGCAATAATCTCCAATGGAATGTCCATTCTTCCAAAATATTGTCCTGTTCGCTGGAAGAGGTCTACTGTAGAGTTCTAAATGTAAGCGTTTTAATAATTGAAGAGAGGGGTTGGCTGAATGAAATCGCATCGACTTATTATTAAAGGGGGATTCCTATTTATAATGGCTGTATTGATACTTAGCAGCAGTTACACAGGCATGGCATCCGCTGACAAAGCACATACGAGCAAGTCCAATTCGACCAAAAAATTCTATTCTGTCATTATGCAGGATGGCGCAGATCCATGGATGTACAAACACAGCGACGGATTTTATTATTTTACCAAAACCACCGGCAATAACGTGACCATCTGGAAGTCCTCTACGATCACCGGTATCGACGCCGCCGAGAAGCGCGAGATTGCGACCGGTGGACAAAATGTATGGGCTCCCGAGATTCATTATCTGCAGGGTGCCTGGTATATCTATTACGCCAAGGATGACGGCGACAATGCCAATCATCGCATGTATGTCATGGAAAATACCTCTGCCGATCCAATGCAGGGTACGTGGACAGACAAAGGACAGATCACCGATACTACCAACCGCTGGGGCATTGACGGTACCGCATTCGAAGTCAAAGGCCAGCTGTACTATATCTGGTCCGGCTGGGAAGGCAGTGAAAATGTCAGCCAGCGTCTGTACATCGCCCGGATGAGCAATCCATGGACGATCAGCTCGGAACGGGTAGAGATTGCCCGTCCGGAATATGCCTGGGAGACCAATCATCAACCCAATGTTAATGAAGGCCCGCAGGTCTATGTCAAAGGCCGCACGATCAATCTGCTCTACTCTGCGAGCGGTAGCTGGACCAATGACTATTCACTCGGTCTGATCACTGCTGATACCCGGAGCGATCTGCTCAAACCTGCTTCCTGGAACAAGCGGGACAAACCGGTATTCGCCTCTGCCAATGGTGTGTATGGCCCCGGTCATGCCTCTCTCACCACTTCCCCGGATGGGCGTGAAGACTGGATTATCTACCATGCTGCCAAATTTGACGGCTCTGGATGGAATCGCGAGATCCGTGCACAGGAATTTGACTGGAATCGAGATGGTACACCGGATCTGGATGAACCGACAGCTGCCAACGAGCAGGTCAGCTTGCCTTCCGGAGAGCCCAAGCACACCCGTTATGAAGCGGAAAATGCTGTGTTCGGCGGTGGTGCTTATGCTTCTTCCAGCGAAAATGGCTCACGTGGTTCCAAAGCCGGTCATATCGATCAGCCGGATAGCTATGCAGAATATACGATCAAGATTCCGGCAGATGGTTCGTATATCCTCTCTGCCCGCACTGCTAACGGTACGACAGGAATGGACTGGTCCACATTAATGCTGTCGGTAGATGGCGCTGCTCCCACTCCTTTTTATATTACCAATAAGGGCTGGGAAAACTGGGGGCTCTCCACTCAGCTGCTGGAACTGGATCGTGGGCAGCATACGATTCGTTTCTCCAAAGGAGACGGATATGGAGAGATCGACTTTTTTGATATCGCACCTGTCTCCGGCCGTAAATAAGGGATTGAAAAACCTTGCGCGTATAGGTGGTTATGCTAACGAGCTATCTGCTGTATAGCAAGGCAGATTATTTCACAATAAGAAATGCAGAAATACGTCTATAAAACAGAAAAAAGCTGCTGTCTCACATCCGCATCAGGCGAATGAGACAGCAGCTTTTTATTTTATATATTCGCAAAAGCTTGTTTATCCTCTACAGAAAGCCGCTGCTTCCATAGCTTTCCCCTTTACTTGGCGGTTCAGGAAGCCATGGGAACAGTATTTTTCGCTTCGGAAGGCTGTTGTTGACGGGAAATCACGAACAGTACCCCCCAGATCAGCAAGAAGCCGAGCAGCTGCGACCAGGTTACAATCTGTTTATAGACGATCCAGTTGATCAGTACACCTACCATCGGGAAGCTGAGTTCTGCCAGCGTGGCTACCGATGCCTTGGTCGTAGACAATCCTTTGTAGTACATCAGCAGGCTGAGCAGACCCGGCAGCAGTGCCTGACCGAGCAGGTTGACGATAACCAGTGTAACCGGTAGCGCACCGGCAGGCAGGCTCCACGCTGCATTTTCGTTCAGTGTCATGAACAGCAGCAGTGGAATCGCCAGAATAAAGCGCAGAGAAGTGACCGTTTCGTATTTCATCTTGCCGACCATCAGACGACCCATTACAGTCGATCCACCCCACAGGGCTGCTGCACCGAGTGCCAGCAGTGAACCGACCTGCGCAAAATCACCCATATGACCGATTGGAATGGCAAATCCGAATGTCAACAGATACGTACCGCCGAGTGCCAGTACGAACAACCAGCCAAATCCACGTGGCAGCATTTCCTTGAGCAGCAGGCGAGCCAGTACGATCGCGAAGATCGGCTGAAGCTTTTGCAGCAGCAGCACGGCATTCAGATCACCATGTGCAAGTCCCATTGTAAACAGGACTGTGGCGAGCGCTGAGCCGCCCCAGGAAAGGAACAGTAGCGCCCCTACATGCTGCCATTTCAGGCCGCGCAGTTCATGCCGGTTGATCCACAGGATCGGTGCGGCGAACAGCAGTGCAACCAGATGCTCGAGCAGAACAATCTGGGTAGAGGTAAAGGAATCCAGCAGAATAATCCGGAACAGCGGATCAATACCCCATAAAGCTGCCCCGATAAATACAAGCCAGAACCCGCTTTTAATATGACGTTGTTTGGCAGATGATGCAGATTGGATACGTACATTGGCATTTTCCATAATTCAAACTCCTCGTATAATTAGAATTTGAATAGGAGATCTTAATGCGGAAAGCCCCTGATATCGAAAATTCGACAGTCAGGGGCTTGATCAAATAAACGTATGCGGCATCATTGAAGAAACCGGCATAAGCCTATTTATTGATCTTCTCCCATCCGGACTTTACCGTCGGCTCTGGATTTGCACCAGATCAGTCATCTGCTTCACAAACAAAGCAGTGAGTCGCGGGCTGCTGCTGACTATTGTCAGCAATCACCGCCGGTCAGGAATTTCACCTTACCCCGAAGATCTCTATTCGATTAGTAGAATACGTTTCTTATTAACCCTGAAAATCCTTTTTGAAATTTCCACAGGTCAATCTTTCAATATGTCTCATTATAAAGATACTTTTAGTAACTTGCAATAGTTTTTATACGGATATTGGCATATACGAGCTTTTTCTTTTAATTCCGATCAAAAAACTTAGTTATAGTATCGCTTACCCTTTTCATTTTGTAAAGAAAAGAGCTGGCAGAAAATGATCACAAGTAGTCATATTGAAACCAAATCATATTATTCCAAATTTTTAAATATTTTAAACTATTAATTATTATATTGAGATATAGTAGCTACATTACTATTAATATCTTAAAGTTACTTAGTTGTCATTTTTAGGTAACCTCTTGTATAATGGTAAACGTTCTATGAGTTAGTTCACAATATACATATTTGAGAGGGGTATTTTTTCATGAGTAATTTGCCGCAAGACAACTATCCACCGGGTCAACCAGGATATAACACAGGAGTAGTAAGCTTCAAGGATTGGATGATCACTATGCTGCTGATGGCTATTCCTATCGTAAACCTTGTTATGCTGTTTGTATGGGCTTTTGGTGGTAACACTAATCTTTCCAAATCCAACTATGCCAAAGCAGCATTGATCTGGATAGTTATCGGTATCGTAGTGTCGGTTATCTTTTCTGTTCTGTTCGGCGCAGCAATCGCAGGTCTGAGCCAATATTCTACAGAATCCAGCTACTAATTATAGCCAAAGAAGCTCCTTTCGCAGAGGAGCTTCTTTTTTATGTCTATTCTCTTCTTAATCCTTCCCTCTTTCTTTCATTTTTATCGATTCATTATAGAATGTGACGGTTCTCATTTCTCATTTAATTCATAATATGTATTATTTTACAATGTGAATCTATTACTATTCTATTCGAAAGAAGGATCATAATGAATCGAAAATGGCAATACACTACATTATCGGCAGCTGTTCTGCTGCTCGCTGGCTGCGGCCAGACTCATCAGGCTGCCTCCTCCGTGACCACGCCCGGTGCCTCTGCATCTGCTGCCCATTCAGCTATCTCTACCACAGCAGCTCCTCACTGGTCTTACGATCAGGAGCACGGACCCGCCCACTGGGCAGAACTTGAGACGGGCTTCTCCACCTGTCGTACCGGTCAGCAGCAGTCCCCTATTGATATCGAAGATGCCCAGTTGGTACCTTCTGCTACTGTACATCCGGTCAAGATTCATTATGGCACCACACCAGTGACCGTGATTAATAACGGTCATACCATTCAAGTCAATGTACAGAATACAGATAACTATATCACGATCGAAGGTCAAAAATATACGCTGGTCCAGTTCCATTTCCATCATCCAAGCGAACATCAGATTGATGGCAAAAATGCAGCCATGGAGCTGCATCTGGTACATAAAAGCGCAGATGGTCAAAGCGCAGTTCTCGGGGTTCTGATCCAGCCTGGCAGTGATAACAGTGCCTTCCGCCAGCTGTGGGAGCATCTACCGGATCAAGCAAGCGAAGAGGCCGTTCCTTTAACCGAGCCCATAGAGCTGTCCCATCTGCTGCCTGCAGATCATCATGCGGTTCATTATACCGGCTCGCTCACTACCCCGCCCTGTACCGAACATGTCAGCTGGACCGTCCTGCAGCAGCCGATTCAGCTATCCAAGGAACAGATTCGGCGTTTTGCGACTATTTTCCCCGATAACCATCGTCCGGTTCAATCCATTGGCTCCCGGCAACTATATACCGAACAATAACTATAAAAATAAAAAGGCAGGATGCTCCTATGCGGAATTCCTGCCTTTTTATTTATTTAAGTACTTATATGATTCTCATAAAACGATCATCCGCTTACAATCAGTAACGATCCAGTACAAGCTGTGTTTTGAGAGAATCCTGTGGCACAAGCCAGCCTTCCTTGTTCAGATAATCCATCAGCTTCTGACGATTGGTCGCAGCATCTGCATACTCATCTGCCTTAAAGGAGATTTCGATAACCGGTTCTGTAGTGGAACCGTCTGCACTGCGGATAGGCCATACTTCTACATCCACCTCAAGACCGTTCCATGTACCTTTGTATTTGCTGGCCATAATCGGACCATAGGCACGCGAATCTTCCAGCTGCTGCTTCCCCCAGTGGGATTGATCGTTCCAATCATCTAATTTGCCCGGAAGTTTATCCAGGATCATACCCAGTGCTTTGGAATCCGATGGCAGCGTAGCTTTGGAGTCCGATGCTTTGACATCCTTGTCATTGGACAGGCTCAGTGTCTGTTTGCTATATCCCCAGTCGATCTCTGCTTCATAGTTGGTATCGCCTGCATCAAATCCTTCCTTATTGGCCAGGTTCAGCGCAGCATTGATATCTCCATTGGTTACAGCGTAACGCTTTTTATAAGTAATTTCGTAATTCTTTTTATCTTCTTTTTTGCGCAGACGTACATTCCAGCCCTGCTCGTTCAGACTTTGTGCATCTGTGTCAAAGTACTCGACGGCAATTTTCTGTGCAGTGCCCGGCAGTGCGAAGGCACTTGTCAATTCTGCATCCGGAGTAGAATCGGGATCAAGCACGTTCTGATTCAATACAAATTTCACTTCGTAACCGGGTGTCATATTGGCAGCGGCTTCCACTGGTGTAGAAGGCTGAATCATAATGAATGATCCTGCCATCACTGTACTGCTTAGCCATACTGCGACCGTCTTTTTCCAGTTCTTCAACACATTATTGTTCACGCTGTTGTTCTCCCCTTATTCATGGATTGGTGTAAGGAATGTCCTTACCCATTCATTGTATCGACTGTCGATTAAAGGGGATTCATTCTTCCTATGCCAAATGATTAATTATATCCATAATCTCTATATGCCAACCATCAATTATTCAATACCGGTCAGATACTCAGTCTGGCAGAGGGTATAAGAGAATGAATATGACGGAATCCTTCCTGTTCCAATCTCTCCACCAGACGGTCGGTACGGGATTTGGGTGCATGTACAAGTACAGTAGGCGGATCATTCAGATCGTGCAGCATCTGACGTACATCCGGCAGCCCCTGGTGAACCTTATAGCGTACATGATGTACAGCACAGCCGTTCCGTTCTACTTTATACTGATCCAGCAGTCTTCGTCCAAGTGAACCTGCAGCCAGATGACCAGTCAGAATAATCGCATGATGGGACTGTTCGGACAGATATTCATAGTGCTGCCGGGCAATTATGGACTGCATCATGCCATCGGTTACCAGCACGATCGCCTGCGGATATCGGGAATACAACTGCTCAACCGATTGATCACTATTGATCCGGTGCAGATTGGGAGAACAAAGTATCCGCTTCAGCCGCTGGGGAGCATTGCTATGCAGCCAGCCTGAATAATTGGCAAATAGTTCGATCCCCTGCAGTAATACTTCCTCGACCAGTACCGGGATACCCGGATATTGTTCGCTTGCCCACAGCATGAGCTCTTGCCCTCTTCCATAGAGTGGAACCGGCAGCAATACAGAGCCGCCTCTGTCCAGAGCATGATCCATATGCTGCTGCAAGTGCGACAGCTTGCTGCGCTGCTGTTCCGGATCATCACCATAGGCTGCATCCATAATGGCCAGATCCAGATCAGGCAATATCCCCTGTGCCGTTGGATTCGAAGATCCTCGTGCATAATGAAGCGGACGATCGGCATCCAGCAGCTGGGATTCACTCGTGTAATCGCCGGAGAAAAAGATCCTTTTTCCTTTCCAGGACAGTGCGATCCAGATCGAGCCGGGCAGATGGCCCGAGCGTCCCCAGCATACTTCCAGCTCCGGCAGCAGGATGCCCCACTGCCCTGACGGAATCACATCTTCCAGATAACGGTAACGGATACTCTGCACGTCACGATCATCATATGGACGCGCTGCTGCATGCTTGTCCGTATACCTTTTCCAGGCTTCAAAATAGGTCGGCAGCTGATTCGCTGTCGCTCTTGTGGTCCATACCTCTCCTTGATATCCGTTACGGTACAATACCGGCAAAGCAATACAGTGATCTTCATGAGCATGGGACAAAAATACCGCCTTCAATCCACCGATCCATTCATCCATATGTTCCATCAGCGGATACACACCGCCGTTTTCCTTTTTGACCCCATAATCCAATAACACATGCTGCTGATCCGCTGTCAGCAGATAGCTTGATCGTCCATGTTCTCCCGCGCCGCCGAGTACTGTCAGTTCCATCAGACCTTTTGTCCTCCACGCGCCGAAGGCAGTACATTCAGAATAAGCAGCAGGATCGTCGTAATTCCGACCGAGACAACAGCCATCGCCATTCCCATCGAGACGGCTCCCTGCTCAAACTGGGCAAAAATATACGTAGCTGACGTCTGCATGGATGGCGGAAGAATCAACAGGGAAGCGACCAGCTCACGATTGGAAATAGTAAATGTCATCATCCAACCGGCGATAATGCCGGGGATCAGCAGCGGCAGCAGAATACGCCGGAATACATACAGCGGTCTGCCGCCAGCCATCGCTCCTGCCTGAAGCAGCACCGAATCAATCTGACCATAATTGGCTTTGACGTATTGCACCGTATAGGGAAGGAACAGAATAACATAGGTCAGTACCACCATACCGTACGAGTTATACAGAGGGACCGGCATCCATGGCGAATTCCAGAACAGAATCAGACCGACAACAATCACAATACCCGGTACAGTATTGGGCATCAGACTGAACAGATCGATCCACTTCTGCGACATGCGTTGCCCACGACTTACTTTCAAAGCCAGAAATGTACCGATGATCACAGCGATTGTCGAAGCGGCCAGGGACAGTGTAAAGCTGTTCAGTAGCGCTTCCAGACTGTCTGATCCCGGCTGCAGCAGCTCTGCATAGTGCTTGAACGTCCAGTTGCCGGCAGCTATCCCCGCACCGCGCAGCTTCAGCAGCGAAGCCGTAATAACGGAAAAATACGGAATTCCAATCGAGACCAGCAGCAGCAGAGCAATATACAGCCAGCTCAGTAACCCTTTCCAGCCGGTCAGCGTATAGCCCTTTTTGCGAGATCCTTTGCCTCCGGTCAATCGGTACGAATAACGGCTGCTTAGAATGCTCTGTATGTACCACATCACCAGACAGGCGCTCAGCAACAGGGACGCCAGCGCAGTAGCTTTACCAAAATCAATCGGCCAGCTGGAAATGTATTTGTGAATCTCCGAAGTCATTACATAGTAACCAATCCGGCGGCCAAATGTAGCCGGCGTACCGAATTCGGCAATCGTTTTGACAAAAATCAATAGGACGCCCATCGCATAACTGGATAGCAGCAGCGGCAGAATAATTCGCCGAAACCGATAGCCCGGTGAACCGCCATGGACAGCGCCTGCTTCTTCCATACTGCCGCTGATCTGCAGCAGAGTGTTGCGCAGAATCAGATACAGAAAAGGAAACAGATGCAGACTCATAATCATGACCATCCCGCCCAGACTGAAAAAGGCCGGTGTCCATGCAGCTGCAGCTGGCAGCAGCTGTTCCATATAACCGTTCTTCTGCATAAACAGCATCCAGCCCATCGAGCCGATATACGGCGGTGTCATAAAAGGAATCAGCAGCACTACATCGAGCCAGCGCTGTCGTCCCAGCGGCGAACGTGCCATAATCCATGCCAAAGGCAGGGCAAGAGCTGTCGTTACAAGAATAACCAGTATGCCGAGCCATAGTGAATTAAAAAGCACAGAAGCCAAATTGCTGCCAGCAATGATCTCCAGCGGAGCAGCAAGATCAATATGCCCGTCCCGTTCGATCGCCGTATAGAAAATCAGCAGCAGTGGAAAAACAATGAGTACGGTCAGCAGCAGAAACGCTGCAGCCGTACTCCATTTACGATAATGGATCATAGGATTCACCCTCAGATGGATTGATAGATATTACTGGTACAGTCCGGTAAAACGAGTAGCAACTTCTTCACCATGCTCATCCATCCAGTCCCACTTCACCGGATAGGTCGGAATATCAGCCAGATTGGTGCGATTCTCTGCCTGAATATCGGTTCGCCCTGGCAGCAGATAAGCACCCGCTACCAACTTCTGGGCCTCATCGGACAGCAGATAATCGATAAACTGCTTGGCCTGCTCCTCATGCTTGGTCGTCTTGATAATAGCTGCCGGACGCGGACTGATCACAGTACCCTCTTCCGGATACACGATATCGACAGGCTCTCCATCCGCTTTGGCTTTGTAAGCCATATAGTCGACACCGGCTGCCACTACATCTTTGGCACCGGTAATGACCGGATCAAGTGCTTCCTGATTGGCTCCTGCCATAGCTACACCATTTTGTCGGTACTGCTCAAATAGCGACCAGCCATTATCTCCCTTGACGCTCAGATAGCCGGTAATAAAGTCCAGTGCCGAGCCGGACAGGGAAGGATCGGGAATATTGACTTTGTCTTTCCATTCCGGTTTGGCCAAATCCGCCCAAGAAGTCGGCGGCGTCTTCACCTGACCGGTGTTGTAGACGATACCCAGTGCCGATGCACTGTAACTAAAGTAATTACCGTTTGGATCAGACCAGTCTTTGACCAGCTTGTCGCTGTTGGGTGCACCTGTATAAGGAAGTGTCAGACCATCTTTGGCCATCGACTGCATGGAAGGCAATGAGGCCAGTACCACAACGTCCACGACCGGATTGGATTTTTCCGCTTCCATTCGGGACAGAATCTTGCCGGTTGTTCCCTGGAACATTTCGACTTTAATACCGGTCTTCGCTTCAAAGCCTGCTTCGATCTTTTTGGCCAGTCCTTCGGGTCCCGCACTATATACGACGAGAGTCCCGCTATTTTCTGTTTTGCCGTTGGCGGCCTGACTCACACTGCTGCCGGTTGTACCGCAGCCTGCCAGTGCAGTTCCCATTACTGCTGTAATAGCGAGTAAGCTTGCCTTTTTCCATGTCTGATTCCATTTCATTGGATAATTCCTCCTGTAGATGAACGTATTATTGGTAAATGACCGGGTATCAATAAAGCACTGATTCTCCTGCTGTATTCAAACATTTGGCTATTCAGATTTCACGCATTCAAGCGGCGATCAATTCGCCGTTTCGATAATATTCAATCCTTCATTCAGGAAATATGCTGACGACTACTACGCAGCGTATCTGCCGCTTCTCTACTATCTACGCTGCATACATGCTGGGGAGCAACATGGATCTGTACTTCATCGCCCGGCTGCAGCCGCTGGGTATGATAGGCGGTCCAGATTCGCTCCTGTCCGGCGTCGATCTCTATTTCATACCGGTCTCCCATATAACTGACCCTACGAATTATAGCGCGGTAGGTATGCTCGCCAGCTTCACGGGTAGTCTCCCAGCATCCATGCTCCGGCCGGAACAGGGATTGTCCCGGTTCGATCCAGTTGGAGCGTCCAATGAATCGTGCAACAAACGAATCCGCAGGATTCCGGTAAATGTCTTCCGGCGTACCGCGCTGCAGAACGCTGCCTCCTTGCATAACGATAATCTCATCAGACATCGACATCGCTTCTGTCTGATCATGCGTAACATACAGAGCCGTAATGCCCAGCTCCCGCACCAGATTCATCAGCTCATGCCGCATCTCTTCTCTCAGCAGCGCATCCAATGCACTGAGCGGCTCATCGAACAGAATGAGTCCCGGCTGCATAACGATAGCCCTGGCAAAAGCGACCCGCTGCTGCTGTCCACCTGACAGCTGATGCGGTTGCCGCTGCTCCATGCCTGTCAGCCGTACCTGCTCCAGCGCCCGCTCCACCGACTCGCGAATCTGCTTTTTCTGGCCGGCTGCTTTCAGACTGAAGGCAACATTTTCATATACGGTCATATGCGGCCATAAGGCAAACTCCTGAAATACCATGCCAAATTCACGTCGATGCGATGGCATATTAATACGTTTTTGCTGCGAGAAGACCGGTTGGCCATCAGCGAGTACTTCGCCGGTATCCGGCGTCTCCAGCCCGGCGATCAGACGCAGCAGCGTTGTTTTACCACAGCCGGAAGGTCCCAGCAGTGTGGTGAATTTGCCTGCAGGAATTATCAGATCCACAGGCTTGAGCGCCTGCACATTCCCGTAGCTCTTGCTTACTCCCTGAAGCGTAATTTGTGTCATTGGTGTATTCCCCTTTTAACTCATTGTTCCATGATTGTGCTTGTTTCATGATTATTCAGTTAGGCTGTAAAGGTAAATGGTGCCTGTCATTCAATCAGATAATTGCTCTCTGAATTCAGTATAGCTACGGAGTTTATGTATTATATGCGGATAATGTAAACGAAGTATCAATTTTAACTATGCTGTCTTTTGACAGTCATCGAATAAATCTATGCTAGATTGAACAGAGGATAACAAATCAGACCCATTCCATAACGAAGCGGGTCATGGAGGAAATCAATTATGAATCTGATCAAGCTGCAAATTGTAGAATTGCTGAACAGGCATCAGAAAATTACTGCGGTTGCAGATGAGCTGGGACTCAAGCAACCTACAGTTACCTTTCATATGAAAAGTCTGGAAAAAGAATTGGGTGTTAGCCTGTTCGAATCACGCGGCGGCAAAGTCATCCTGCGCGAACCGGGAAAAGCGCTGCTGCATTATGCTGTCAAAATCAATGCACTTGCGGCAGAATCCAGACGAATCGTACAGGAATTTGGCGCGCTGGAGCGTGGACAGCTGCGTATTGGAGCCAGCTATGTACCAGCTACCTATCTGCTGCCGGAAATTATTCACCAGTTTAGCCTGCAGCATCCGGGTGTGAGCATCTCGATTGCAGTGCAGACGTCACCGGTAACACGAGAGATGCTGATTAATCATGAGATCGATCTGGGAATTATGCTGACTGAACCTTTTGAACATCCCGCTCTTGTCAAAGGATTGATCGGCGAAGATCAGCTGGTTGCCATTTTCTCGCCGGATCATCCGCTGGCGGCAGAAGAAGAACTTCGTCTGGACCTGCTGCAACAGAGCCGCCTGGTACTGCACAGCGGCGAATCCAGCACACGTCAGCTGAGCGATCGCTGGATGAACGATATCGGGCTGCAGCCCCTTCACTATATGGAGCTGGACTCTGCCGAAGCGATCAAACGCTCAGTAATGCTGGGCGGCTCTGTCGCTTTTCTTTCCAAAATGGCTGTTGAAGAGGAAGTACGTCAGCATCGTCTGCAAATGAAAGCACTGCCTGGCTTAGATCAGCGACGGTATCTGTATTATGCCTACAATAAGGAGCGTCATTATTCCGGTCTGATCCATCGTTTGCTGCCTGCCTTACCCATACCAACTAATCGGAACAGACAAGGTATTGCTTAGAACAAACTTATGCAGATGAGGGATTCAGAAGTTGAGAGTGTTCAGGGGTCTAGATATCTAGAGAGCGAACAATAAAATAGAGTAAATATACAAAAAAGCGTAACGCTGAGAAATCTCTTCTCTGCGGTACGCTTTTATCGTTATGAGTCTTTACCAGCTCTTTCTATTAGACATCTGCAAGTCCGATTCCCCAATTCCTCTGCTTGCATGGTCTAAAAGTAAAGCTGGTCTTCCGGCTGCAGAGCGTGTACCTGCTGGAATCCTTCCTGCTGCAGTCGAAGCGCCAATCCATCTGTACGAGGTCGGGTCGCATGTACCAGCAGAGTGCGTGGACTTTTGAGATCGAGCAGCATCTGGCGCACATCCGGCAGTCCCTGATGTACCTTGTACCGTACATGATGAATCTGGCAACCACGCCGTTCCATATCCATAAGCAGTGCACGTCCGAATGATCCATAAGCCAGATCCCCGGTGAAAATAACACGATTCGCCGAGCCTGCAGCCATTCGGGTATAATGCTGCTGGGCTTTGACCGATTGCATCATACCATCGTCGGTAAACACTATCGAACGGGGATAACGCAGAAATAGCTCTTCCCTGGAATCATCGTCATACATCCGGTGCAGCCGTGGATGATGCAGCAATCGCTCAATACGCGCCATCCCGTCAGCACGCAGCCAATGTGGGTCTGCTGCGAACAATTCCAGCGCATCCAGCAGATCCGATTCGACCAGAATCGGGATCTCTCCGTACTGTTCACTCGCCCAGATCATCAACTCCTGTCCTCTTCCGTACACGGGAACCGGCAGTAAAATAGCCCCTCCCTGCTTCAGTGTTTCCTTCATATAGCGATTCAGCTGGGACAGCTTGTTGCCCTGGCGATCGGTATCCACTCCATAGGCTGCATCCACAATAGCAAGATCCAGATCCCGGATTTGACCTGGAGCAGGATAAGCACGCGATAGGATACGAGAATGATGCAAGGGCCGATCGGCTTCCAGCAGCCTGGATTCAGCACTGTAGTCGCCGGTATAGAGAATCGTTTTACCCTGCCAATGGATAGCAATCCAGATAGAACCCGGCAAATGACCTGCTCTTCCCCAGCATATTTCCAGATTCGGCTGAAGCCAGGTCCACTCTCCGCGTGGCGCGGTATCCTCGAGATAGCGGAAACGGATACTGGATATCGTCTCTTCGCCAGCCGGCAGTGAAGCGGATTGACGATCAGCAACAGCATATTGATGTTCTTCCAGCGCCTTGAGACAAACCGGCAGCTGCCGGATCGTCGCCCGGGTCGTCCATACCTCACCGGTATATCCATAACGCTCCAGCAGCGGCAGTCCGATACTGTGATCTTCATGCGCATGTGACAAAAAAACAGCCTGCAGCCGGGACATGATATGCGTCAGTTTGTCTGAACAATTCCCGGATTCCTCTGCTATATCCATTCCACAATCCAGCAGCACATACTGCTCTTCCTGCCGGAGCAGATAACTGGAACGGCTCTGCTCGCCTGCTCCACCTAGAATAGTAAGCTCCATCATGATATTCACTCCACCTGTTTTAACCATTTTTCAGCAGAAGCAGATTTCGTTCGTATTTACTTTGCCAGTTCGATCGGATGAGATAATGGTTTCTTGAACAGTATATCTGTCGAATTTGTATGCAGTGTGTGGTTAATGTAAACGCAGTATAAACTTTTCCATCACATACCAGTATTCGTTTTAATCATGCGCATACACTTATGTACATCCGGTTTACGAATTTGCTAAAAAGCACAAAAAAAGCGTACCGTATGCATAATGATTATGCACTCGGTACGCTTTTTATGACGGTTCACAACGCAAATGGTTGTGAAGATAAGCTCACAATAGATACGTCTTAGTTTTTCAAGCCGTATTTTTTGTTGAACTTGTCTACGCGGCCACCAACGTCTGCGTTTCTTTGTTTACCAGTGTAGAACGGATGAGAAGCAGAGCTAGTATCAACACGAATTACTTGATAAGTGTTGCCGTCTTCCCATTCCATTGTTTCGCCGGAAGTTTTAGTTGTTCCACTCAGGAACTTATATCCGCAGCTTGGATCCAAGAAAATAGCCTGTTGGAATTTAGGATGTCCTTCTTTTTTCATGAGTAATCACCTTCGTTCATAAAATTAATCACGCTCTTCCTATTATACACTCATACCTCAAAAAGTCAAAGAACTTCTGTTTTTTTATCAAACTTTTTTTTGCTCATTATTTCTGTTCTATTCCGGGGTGAATCAGCTGCTGCATTCTGCCTGTTGGAGTTCCTCCAGCTCACGCGCCACCTGTTCAATCATCTGGGCAAAAGTCGCCAGTTCCTGTGAACTGCCTGCCTGCTGACGGGATAATTCCACATTATGCTTGAAGCTCTCTTCTACCTGATTCAGCCGTGACATAATAACTTGAAGTGTACCGTTAATATCTTTTAATGCATTCTGCGAGGAACCTGCCAGCTTGCGTACTTCCTGTGCGACAATGCTGAATCCGCGTCCATATTCTCCGGCATGAGCTGCTTCAATAGAAGCGTTAAGACCGAGCAGATGCGTCTGATCCGACAGCTCCCGCATAATGGACCCTACTGTACTGATCTGCTTCACTTCATGCCCCAGACTGTTCATCTCCTGCAGGGACAATTCCTGAGAAGCGGCAATATGTCCTGCCGAATCGGAAATATCACGCGCATTCTCATTCAGCCTTACAATCATGCTGCTCATCCGGTCGACTACTTCGGTTACCGATGTCAGCATATGCTGTTTTTGATCTGCCATTTCCTGAATCTGCTCCTGCTCCCGTTCTCCATATGCCTCCAGTACAAGCTGGGAATCCAGATTGAACATGCGTGTCAGTGCATTGAGTACAGGCATCCACTGATCCGGCAGTTCCCGTTCCAATACCCGTGTAGCAATATCCGTGTAGGTCATGTACGTACCCAGATAATAATCCAGATTCAGTCCGATCCGGGAATGAATTTTGCCGATTTTGAGACGATGCTCAATAAATTCCTCATTAATAACGCCGCCGGCAAGCGAAAGCCAGTAATCCCGCTGTGTCTGCTTAAGACGATGCACCGATGATCCATTGCTCTGGATAACACGCTTCAGATCCGGATACTTATCGATATGATCATAAAAATAGTCGACTACTTCATCAACCACTTTTTCAAAAATTGCGCGATATGAAGCCAGCAGCTGCACGTCTTTATCCGTCAATCGGATGTATTCGAGCTGCCGCCGGCGCGGAGATGAAACCTCTATCATTATGAATCCCCCTGTGCGGTATATAGTGATTCTGCTATAAATATTGCTTAATCTTCTATTTACTAACAGATAACATGTAATTTACATCGGAGAATAAACCGTTTTAGTTTAGAGTAGTTCAAATATGGTATACTTTCAGCAGCTTAATTGAAGGAGAACTGGAACCATGGCTGTACAGCACGAGACCGAATTATATTTACCGATCAAGGATTTTTTTGCCCGTCAGGGATACGATATCAAGAGCGAAGTCCGGCACTGCGATCTGGTGGGTCTGCGAGCGGGTGACACTGAGCCTCTAATTGTCGAAATCAAAAAAACGTTCAATCTCCCGCTTCTGTTGCAGGGAGTTGAACGTCTCAAACTGAGTAGCAATGTTTATGTAGCGGTCGAGCGCAACCGCGCCAAAAAGGGCGCGCATAATCAGCGCTGGGGAGAGCTGACCGATCTGTGCCGCCGTCTGGGCCTTGGCCTCCTGACAGTGACATTATATAAAACCAAATCCCCATTTATTGAAATACTATGTGAACCGATCCATAGCAGTGCTCCTGCACGACAACCACGCAAAGGCAGCCGAAAACAGCGGTTGCTCAAAGAATTGGCCGAGCGCAGTGGCGATTATAATCTGGGTGGCAGTACCGGAGTCCCCCTTATTACTGCCTATCGTGAGAAGGCACTGCGTATAGCGAATGCCTTTGGCGAACAGGAGACGCTGTCGCCTCGTCAGCTGCGTGATCTGACCGGTATTGGTACAGCTGCAGATATTTTGCAAAACAACTACTACCGCTGGTTTGAACGTGTCTCCCGCGGACGCTATCGTCTCACTTCGGCAGGTCGCCAGGCATTGATCGATTATGCCCATGTCCTGCAGCCGGTAGATGCTATCGAGTCCAGCGAACATCAATCATAACTAGACAACTTACCGCTTCAGCAATACGAAGCTTATTTACCATCATGCCTCATCTCTGCGATCACTTCGGAAATCAGATTCATCCCCAACAGCAGCTCATCACGGCCGGGATGTGTAAAGTTAAGCCGGATCGAACTACTGCCTTCACCGCTGGCATAACAACGCGCCCCCGGCAAAAACGATACTCCTTTTTCCAGGGCTCTGCTCAGTAGTGCTTCACCATCCAGCTGGTCAGGCAGCTGGGCCCACAGGAACATGCCTCCGATCGGAACCTCTACCTCGGTGCCTCGCCAGTTGGGACGCTTGAGCAACTCGAGCATCAGTTTGAGACGTATATCATATTCACGGTTGAGCATGGTGATATGACTGCTCCAGTCAAAACGCTGCGACTGCAGCAGACGAAGCAGTATGGTCTGGTTCATCGTGCTGGATTGCCAGTCGGCAGTCTGCTTGGCAGCGGACATCACCTGAATTAGATGTTCATCACCGGCGGCCCATCCAATCCGCAGTGCGGGTACAATGGTCTTGCTGAATGAACCAATATACAGTACATGATTGCCACCCTGATCCCGATCCAGCTTGAAAAGGGTAGGATAACGCTGCCGAAAAGAACTGACCGGCTCCGAGCCAAAATGCAGATCGCCATAGGCATCATCTTCGGCGATCAGCAGTTCATGCTGCATACATAATGCCAGCACAGCCTGTCTGCGCTCCAGACTCCACACTCTGCCAGTCGGATTGCCAAAATTGGGCGAAACGAACAGCAGCTTGGGGCGATGCAGACGAATCATCTCATCCAGACTTTCCGGGATTATCCCCTGTTCATCACAAGCAACATGAATAACCCGCGCTCCCTGCAAATGAAGTACCTGCAGACAGCCGGGCGGCGCTGGAGATTCCACCAGTACAGTCTCTCCACTATTCACATAGATACGTACCAGCAAATCAATCGTCTGCTGACTGCCTGACGTTAACAGAATATTGGCGGGATCTACCGACAATCGCTGATCCTGCTTCCAGCGGGCATGCAGCCATTGACGCAGCGCCAGTGATCCGGCTACCTCTCCATACTGTAATACACGCGGGCCGGCAGAGAACACTGTACCAGCGGCTTCTCCCAGCTGAGAGAGCGGAAACAGCTCTTCGGCAGGCAGTTCTTCCGCCAGTGAAATCCACGATTCATGACGCTGCCGACTATCCTCCGAACGAACCGAGAATGCAGGCATATTGCTGACCCTTGATGCAAATAAGAATTTCACCGTTCCAGCCTCCTGTACGATGCTTTTTCAAGATCATACACCTGAACTTCAATCCAGGGCAACCTTTTTTACGGGAGCAGAGCGTTCTACTTTGATTACCGGTTCGATAGCTACAGCCGATTCTACAGCTACAATGCTCGGATGAGACTCCAGAGCTCCCTTGAATGAAGCGGTATGGGAGTATAATGTATATTTCTCAATCGCTTGCGCACGGCTGTTTACGCCCAGCTTGTCATAGATTTTACGCAAATAATTATCGACAGAACGCCGGCTTACACGGATCACATCAGCGATCTTGTCATATGTAAGCCCTTGTGTAATTTGAATCATGATCGTGTGCTCGATTTGGGATAATTCAAAATAACCATCTGTCGGAATCTCGGCAGGCACCGGTACCACGCCCTGATTCAGCCATGATAATGGAATAACAGTCAGTCCCTGTCTGAGACCATTAATAAGATGCAGCAGCTGCGCAGGTGAAGATTCCTTGGATAATACACCGCTTGCCCCCATACTCATGAGACCAGCAAATAAGGATAAATTATTATCGCCTGTCAGCACAATCACATGACTCTCTGTACTGCTGCGTTTCACTTGACGCAAATAATGTTCGGCATTTCCCTCTGGCAGTGAGTCATCGAGCAGAATCAGATCCGGCTTGATACGTGCAGTAAGCTGAACACCTTCCTTGACGGAACTGGCAGTTGCCACGACACTCAGATCAGCCGTTTCTTCCAGTATTAGTTTGGTACCCAGCATCAATGCCGGATGATTATCGATAATGATAACCTTCCAAATACTCTCCACTTGGACACTTCCTTCCTGTTTATCATGGTTGTTTCTTTTATTACCGTATAGTTACATATCGGCTAGCAACCAATAATTTTTTATGCCATATTTTGCATTTATTTCAGATTATGTTTGGTATTTATACCGATAGAAGACGATAGAAATGTCCAAATCCCAACTGTTTTTTTTATTTTCTTTTCAGGTATAAAAAAGCAGCCTATACCGCCGATAAGTTCTACAAAAGCGCAGAACAAGCTGCCTTTTCGGCAAATTAGACGGGTTGGAACGTACATGTTAGAATGTAGTCTGTTCGACAAATAATCGTATTATTGAGGTGATTCTGAATGGAGTCCAAAGCAGAGAATAATCCGCGTGTACGATCACGCTTCCAGCCCCCTAGAGGGTCCTCTGCCAAATGGTTTTTGGTGTTCTGGATATTGATTATCGCGCTCGGTGCTACCGCAGCCTACCTATACATCAATCATATGAAGCAGCAGATGATCACAGCGATCCAGGCCGATACACAACGTCAGATTGCTGCTCTGCATCAGGATTATGATGCCCGGTTCAAAGATATGTCCAAGGATATGAATGCACTTCAGAGCAAAGTGGAGTCCTTTAACGAGTTGCTTACCTTTACCAAGGATAACGCCAGCAGCAAAACAGACAACAGCAATAAATTATACACCCAGCTCAATGAAGTACAAAAGCAGCTGAATACCCTGCAAAAGAAAATGGAGCTGCTCAAATGAACAGGAATGTCAAAAGAATAAATCGTTTTTTTATGCTGGCAACTGCTCCCTTTATCGGATTGCTGTTAGTGATGCTGCTGCAATCCAAATCTATGACTGTACCACTGCATCTGGAGGAATATGCACCTGCTGCCAGCCTGGATGCGCAATCCAGCGAGATTTTGAACACACTGGATCAAGCGGAAAAGATTGCTGTTCAGACATCCGCTTCGATCGAGAAGACAACCCGGCTGTATAACAAGACCACCACAGCCATGTCTTCTATCGTCAAAGCAGCCTCTACCCAGGCGGCCAAGCCGGAGCAAATCTATAATCGGCGTATTACTTCCAAACTGGGTGCAGCGAGTGAACGGGTCAACAGCAACAAAATTCATATCGAATTGTACCGGCTGAATCCAGGAACCTACAAAGCCTACGCCATGAAGATCAAGCTCAAAGACCCGCATGCCATGAAAATGACTCTTGGTAAAGATGCTTACGGCGGTGCAGAGACTACCTTGACTGCTGTACAGCGGTACGGAGCAATCGCAGGCATTAACGCTGGTGGATTTGCAGACGCAGGTGGCAAGCGTTATCCGCTTAGTACAACGGTATTGAACGGAAGATATGTGAATGGATTCGAAGCGACCTTCAAAGATCTGTTCTTTGTAGGATTGAATGATTCAGGCAAGCTGATTGGCGGCAAATTCACCAGTAAAGCCAAATTGGATGCACTTAGTCCTTCCTTTGGCGCTTCTTTTGTACCTGTATTGATTCAGAACGGCAAAAAGACCCCTATTCCGGCCAAATGGCAAAAAACACCGCTGCGTGCTCCGCGTACAGTGATTGGCAAGTACAAGGATGATCAGATTATTATTATGACTGCAGACGGTTATAATGAAAATGGCAGTTCCGGCGCTACTCTCAAGGAGCTTCAAGACAAAATGTACAACATGGGCGTGACCGATGCCTATAATCTGGATGGTGGAGGTTCTACTTCGCTTATTCTGAACGGACGTGTAGTCAATAGACCTTCGGATGGCAATCTGCGCCCGGTAGCTACCAACTTTTTGTTTTTCAAATAATCCGAATCCTATAAACATATCAAAAGCCCCCACTTCCTCGCTACTGGTTCCGTACCAGCAGATCAAGGAAGCGGGGGCTTTGATGTTATTGCTTATAATCATTCATTTATGGTCAGCCTGATGCAGCACATTCTGCTCGCAATCCAAGCTGACCATAAATGTTACTCATTAAATGAATTAGGCATTTTTGGGAATCAAATTCATTTCTGTTACGCACTGACCACAGATATAACGTTCTTTGAATTCGCTAACTTCTTCCATGGATCCGCAGAACACGCATTTTGGACGGTATCTCTCCAAAATAATATGGTCGCCTTGAACGAGGATTTCTACAGGATCTCCTTCATTCATTTGATATCTTTTGCGCAATGATTTTGGTAATACGATTCTTCCCAATTGATCTACTTTACGTACAACGCCTGCCGGTTTCATACTAATATACACCTCTCTGTTATTCATTCTGTCGCATTATCGCTAATGCTGCTTGTAGAAGTAAAGGAAAATAAAAGAATCACAAAATTTGGAATATCAGCTATATATTCACTTAATTCCGCTTTTCTTAATATTCTCCGCTTACTTCTCGAATCCTGCTAACTTTTACTAATTTCTATTCTTTCTTTTAGAAACCGTGCTTTTCTCACCGGGAGCTATGATTATTTCATCCCAGGGAAATCCAATTGACGAAGCGCCTCATATACAATAATAGCTGCCGAGTTAGAAAGATTCAGCGAACGTACATTATCGGTCATTGGCATTTTCATGGCTGTCTCCGGATTAGCTGCGATCAGCTCGGGTGGTAAGCCCTTGGTTTCTTTGCCAAATACAAAAAAGTCACCATCTTGAAACTTAAAATCAGAGTATCTGTTTTTAGCTTTTGTAGTTGCATAGAAAAAGCGATGTCCAGTATAGGACTTTTGTACTTCTTCGAATGAGTCATGATACTCAATATTGACAGCATGCCAGTAATCGAGTCCTGCTCTTTTTAGGGTAGCATCGTCTGTTCTGAAGCCTAAAGGACGTACAAGATGCAGGTAAATTCCTGTAGCTGCGCATGTTCTGGCAATATTTCCGGTGTTAGCTGGTATCTCTGGTTCCACCAATACGATGTGTAGTGCCATAGTTCTGTTTCCACCTTTTTTATAGTACTTTTTGATTATAACCTATCTCGGTAAATTGCGACAGCTTTTGACAAAAAATAGTTGAATTTTTTTTAAAAAAGCCTCCCCTTGCGGGAAGGCTTTAAATATTTACGCTAATATGGAGGTAAAAGTTGCTCTGTTTAGCTATTTTTTGTCTGGAAATCTTTCATGAATTCGACCAGTGCTTCACAGCTCTCATAAGGAACAGCATTGTAGATCGATGCACGCAATCCGCCAACGCTACGATGACCTTTGAGACCGACAAATCCGGCCTGCTCGGAAGCTTTGGCAAATGCTTTGTCCAGTTCCTCGGAAGACAAGCGGAATGTAATATTCATATTGGAGCGGCTGGACACTTCTGCAGCTCCCTTGTAGAAGCCTCCACTCTGATCAATCGCATCGTAAATCAGAGCAGCCTTACGCTCATTATTACGGGCTACACCTTCAAGTCCACCTTGCTCCTCGATCCATTTGAGTACTTCGTTGACCATGTAGATGGCAAATGAAGGCGGTGTATTATAGAGAGAATTATTTTTCAGATAGGTGCTGTAGCGCATAATGGTCGGAATACTTTTGGGCGAATTGGCAAGAAGCTCTTCACGAGCTACGACTACCGTTACTCCGGATGGACCCAGATTTTTTTGTGCGCCGGCATAGATCATGCCAAACTGGCTCATATCCAGCGGACGGCTCAGAATATCACTGGACATATCTACAATGAGTGGAACATTGCCGGTATCCGGGAACTCTTTATACTGGATACCACCAATCGTCTCATTGGAAGTCACATGCAGGTAGGCTGCATTGTCCGGGATCTGGATATCTTCCAGAGCAGGAATCTGCATGAAGTCCTGAGCTTCGGAGGAAGCTGCTACGTGCGCCTCACCGATCAGCTTGGCCTCACTGATCGCTTTATCTGCCCAGCTGCCAGTCGCTACATAACTGGCTACCTGGCCTTCCCCCAGCAGGTTCAGGGGCAGCATGGCAAATTGTGTGCTTGCTCCACCTTGCAGGAACAGAACCTTGTATCCTTCCGGATTACCCAGCAGGGATAACAGACGCTGCTGTGCTTCATTATGTACAGCTTCGTAGACGGCACCACGGTGCGACATCTCCATAATAGACATTCCGTTACCCTGATAGTCTACAAATTCCTTCTGGGCACGCTCCAGCACTTCCAGCGGCAGTGCTGCCGGGCCGGCATTAAAATTATAAGCTCTCTTGGTCATCTCTTTCTCCACCCTTTCAATTCAGCGTTATACCTTTAATCCGTTAATACGATGATGTCAGGTTTGTGATAATTATCGATATGATATCAGCAATTGCCAGGACGAGCAAGTGCTTTTTGTCACTATGGTATATAGTCGACAGCTGTCTTTATTTTATTTCAACACTATTGATTTCATTTAAAAAATCCTCCGGAGTCGCAGTTCCGGAGGATCGTGGGATTACAGGATTGATCTGCTTCGCTGGTAGACAGCAGATTAGCAGTCGTAGTACAGGCTGAACTCGTGCGGATGTACGCGAATAGCTACATCTTTGGCTTCAGCACGTTTGAATGCAATATAGTTGGCGATAAAGTCTTTGCTAAATACGCCGCCTTCTGTCAGGAATTCATGATTTTTCTCCAGCTCGTCCAGTGCTTCTTCGAGGGAAGCCGGTACACTGCGGATGCCTGCTTTGTCTTCGTCAGACAGTTCATAGATGTTTTTGTCAAAAGGTCCATAACCCAGTTCACGTGGGTCCATTTTCTTTTTGATTCCATCCAGACCAGCCATCAGCATTGCGGAGAATGCCAGATAAGGGTTAGCTGTGGAGTCCGGTGTACGGAACTCGATACGACAGCCTTTTGGTGTAACGGATGCGATTGGAATACGAACTGCTGCAGAGCGGTTACCTTTGGAGAAGACCAGGTTAACCGGTGCTTCATAACCAGGAACCAGACGTTTGAAAGAGTTCGTGCTCGGGTTGGTCAGAGCGATAAGCGCTGGAGCATGGTACAGAATACCACCCAGATAGTGCATCGCCATTTCACTCAGGTTGGCATAAGAACCTTTTTCGTAGAACAGTGGTGTGTCACCATCGAAGATCGATTGGTGAACGTGCATTCCGCTACCATTGTCGCCAAACAGCGGTTTTGGCATGAATGTTGCTGTTTTGCCGTATTGATGTGCAGTATTGTGCACGATGTATTTGTATTTCAGCAGATTATCCGCTGTGCAGCGCAGCGTATCAAAACGGAAGTTGATTTCTGCCTGACCGGCAGTTGCTACTTCATGATGATGACGCTCGATTTTGAGGCCGGCTTCTTCAAGCAGGCGACACATTTCGCTGCGGATATCTTGCTGGGAATCTACAGGAGCTACCGGTACATATCCGCCTTTTTTACGGATTTTGAAGCCCATGTTGCCGCCTTCTTCAGCACGGTTGCTGTTCCAGAAAGCTTCGTTGGAGTCCACAGAGTATGTGGATTCATTCATTCCGCTATGATAACGAACATCGTCAAAGATGAAAAATTCGGATTCAGGGGCAAAGAACGCCGCCGTACCTACACCGCTGGATTGCAGATATTCTTCTGCTTTCTCGGCGATACCGCGAGGGTCACGCTCATAGCGCTCTCCGTCCGGAGTGTAGATGTTGCACATAACGTTCAGTGTTGGGTGAGCGGTAAACGGATCAACGAATACGGACTCGGGATCTGGCATCATAACCATATCCGACTCTTCAATTCCACGGAAACCAGGAATGGAAGAACCATCAAAAGCTACACCATTTACAAACGTATCCTCATCCACTTCAGTAGCTGGCAAAGAGATATGGTGTGCACGACCAGACAAATCCACAAAACGGAAATCGAACCACTCAATATTGTTTTCTTGTGCGAGTTTCAATACATTTTCTACCGGCATTTGTACTTTCCTCCCCAAATTTCCGAACATTACAACTTTTCTGATGTACAATGTTCATTTTCTCGTTTTTTTTCTTTCGTCATTATAAAACGTAAAACCTGACATCGTCAATAGCCATGTTAGATATTTCTGATCGGAATGTAAGATATGCTTACACATTATAGCTTACCAAAAAAGAAATTGGCTCGTCAATTCTACTCCAGAAATATGATAATACCACCATGCTTTAACGCGTCGAATCAATGTTTAAATGGCATCATACTTCATCTGCACAGAAACTACAAGTGCCGCTTTTGAATATTATTTTGTCAACGTCTGTTCATTCCCAGCTTTATAAAGGCGTCATTCCGCTCTGTATGCGGACTTTTGACAGGTATTCCAGAAGCTAATTATCTGCTTATTTGCTAGCAGAATTCCGGTATACGGTATAACAAAAAGACCGGTTCTACATAGATACCGGTCTTTCAAAAGGATCGTCAAATATATTGCGCAGCCAAAAATAGTCTATCTAAATGCAGATTAGCGCTGCAGCTGTGGAGCAAAAGATTCTGCTGGCGCTTTTGGCGTAGCAAAGCTTTTCCCGATAATCGGAGACAGCTGCTCCAGCTCACGCAGCAGACGGGCAAACTGATCCGGGAACAGGGACTGTACACCATCTCCGGTCATGGAATTATCTGGGTCGGTATGCATTTCGATAATCAGTCCGTCTGCACCAGCTGCGACCGAGGCACGAGTCATCGGCTCGACCAACTCGCGTCGCCCTGTACCATGACTTGGATCAGAGATAACCGGCAAATGGCTGAGATGCTGCAGAACCGGAATAGCCGATAGATCCAGCGTGTTACGGGTGTAGGACTCAAATGTACGTATGCCGCGTTCGCATAGCATAACATCCGGATTACCGCCAGCCAGAATGTATTCGGCCGCATTCAGCAATTCATCATAGGTCGCACTGAATCCACGCTTGAGCAGAACCGGTTTGCGTACTTCTCCCAGTTTGCGTAGCAAATCGAAATTCTGCATATTGCGTGTACCTACCTGCAGAATATCTGCGTATTCGGCACAAATATCCACATATTCGGGTGTCATGACTTCCGTAATCGTGAGCAGTCCATGTTTTTTGCCTGCTTCGGCCATCATGATCAAGCCTTCAACGCCCACCCCTTGGAAGCTGTATGGACCGGTACGCGGCTTGAATGCTCCGCCGCGCAGTACCTGACCGCCTGCTGCTTTGACGAGTCTTGCAATTTCATCGATTTGTTCGGCAGATTCTACGGCACATGGACCGCCCATAACGACCAACTCGCCGCCGCCAATTTTGACATCACCGATCTGAATAACTGTATTTTCCGGATGGAACTCCCGGCTTGCCAGTTTGTATGATTTGGATACTTTTTCTACTTTTTCTACACCTGGTAGCTGCTGCAGGCGTTCTACCAGAGAAGGTTTGATACTGCCGATCATGCCAACGACCGTATGATCCGGCGCATGGGCAATATGTGCCTGTACACCCTCCTGCTCGATAACTTCAACAATGTGATTGAGCTGCTCGCGTGCAGCCTGTTTGGATACGATAGTAATCATATTTATTCTTCCTTCCGTATTTGAAATAAATGATTGCCCGGATATTCTAATCCGGTTATAGCAGTTAGCCGGTCACCTTATGATCCGAATATGACCTGATAATCTAAATAACTTGAATAACATGCTATCTAAAGAGTCGAAAATTTTTCAACAAGTTATTTATATGAATACCTACTGCATAAGATAGGTACAATAAATATCCATCCGAGGAGACCAGTTTATTGTACTATCCAAGTGAATAATTCAGAGTACATATTCAACTTTAACACTTGTTCGCTTTTAAGCTTTTTAGCTTTTAATCACTAAAGCAAATATACAAGAAATAGTAGGGTCTGTCAAGCCGTTATCTCCTCCTGCATAGTGTAAGCATCTTGTTATATAATGCAAAAACTTATACGTATTATCTAAACATAATTCATCTATAAATGAAAGAAAAGTGCCTGTTCTTTTGCAGAACAGACACTTCTTTTTTACAATTTTATGAACGTAATGATGGATTAATCGATCAGGAATGACGAACAGGCTGATTAGTCGTTCTGCCTTTTTTCTCCCGAACCGGTGGAAGCAGACGATTCGGATTCACTGTACGCGTAATCTCCCATGTCGATGGATCATTGTTATCATACTGTTCGAGATAACTGATAACTTCCTTGGTAATAGGTGTTGGTGTCGATGCTCCCGCTGTTACCGCTACACGGGATTTGCCCTTGAGCCATTCCAGATTCAACTCGGTAATATCCGAGATCCGGTAGGCTGTTACACCGGCGATCTGCTCCGATACCTGAGCCAGACGGTTGGAGTTATTACTCCGCGGGTCACCTACCACAATAACCAGCTCTGCCTGTCCGGCCTGCTCAGCGACAGCTTCCTGGCGAACCTGCGTCGCCAGACAAATCTCGTTATGAACTTCGGCTCCCGGGAATTTCTCCAGCAGTTTCTTCATAATAATACGAATATCCCACTGACTCATCGTGGTCTGGTTGGTAATCAGAATACGTTCACCGGAAATATTCAGCTGTTCGATTTCTTCTTCCTTTTCGATCAGGAAGACATCATCGGGTGCTACACCAATCGCACCTTCCGGCTCGGGATGGCCTTTTTTACCGATATAGATCACCTGATAACCTTCAGCTGTCTTATCACGGATCAGATCGTGGGTACGCGTAACATCAGGACAAGTTGCATCGACCGTGGTCAGTCCCTTTTCCCGTGCCAGACGTCGTACTTCCGGAGATACACCATGAGCAGTAAATATAACGGTACCACTCTCCACCTGCTCCAGAATGTCTACACGATTCGGTCCATCCAGTGTAATAATACCCTGGTCTTCAAATGCTTTGGTCACATGACTGTTGTGTACAATCATGCCCAGTATATAAATCGGTCGCGGCAGATCAAGATTCTGTGCGGCCTGCTGTGCAATCACCATAGCGTCAACGACACCATAACAGTATCCGCGTGGCGCAATTTTCACAATTTCCATATGAGCTTAACACCTGCTTTCTGGGGTTTGCTTAAGCAAAGCAATACCACCATTATACTCTATAACAAGGTCCCGAGGAAAGGCGAAGCGCTCAGCGAAAGCCCCTTTCCTCTAAATAACTGCAATGCTTAATCCGGCTTTTCCGGTTTATCGGTTTTACCGGATTTGACCGATTTGCGTCTGAAGTCCTTGATAAAAGCTTTCTTTTCTTCCTTGACGATTTCCGGAATTTCCAGTATTTCTTTTTCCGGTATCTGCGCAGATGGATCACTATGAGATTCTACAGGAACGGCAGCGAGCGGGAGCCAGATGACAAACGTCGTTCCTTTGCCTTTGGCCGTTATCACTTCGACAGAACCTTCATGTTCATCAATAATCCACTTGGCTATCGATAATCCCAAGCCGGTTCCCGGTGTGACACCACGGGACTCATCCGCGCGATAGAACCGCTCAAAAATATGCGGAACTTCTTCCTGATCCATTCCGATCCCCGAGTCGGTAATACGAATACCAATCTGATCTTCGTATAACACAGTATCCAGTGACACAATACCCTCAGGGGTGTATTTAAACGCATTTTCAATAAAGATAAACAGCATCTGCTGCAAATAGTCTTTGTTACCATAAATAAAATATTCCTGCAGGCTGGAAGTATCTGCAGGTTGCCAGTCTGCACGATGGGGAATAAACTGTGCACGCCGTACAACCTCCTCGACCAGTTCTGCTGCAGGCAGGCTTTCCTTAACAATGGTCTGACCGGCATCAGCCCGAGCAAGGGACAGCATATCATTGATCAATCGGCTCATCCGTTTGGATTCATCCGCAATATCATTGATAGCTTCCATCGATAGCTGCTTGAGACTCTCCTCATCCAGATGCGGGGCTTCATGCGGTTTTTTATTCCATGCTTTTTGCAATAAATCCACGTTGCCACGAATAGTAGTCAATGGCGTACGCAGTTCATGAGACGCATCCGATACGAATCTGCGCTGCGCTGTATAAGCTTCTGCCAGATCCCGGTAAAAGGTCTCTGTACGGCTAAGCATGCCATTTACCGTACTGATCAGCTGACCGATCTCATCATTGGGACCATCATAATCGATACGGACGCTCAAATCTCTACCATTCTGGATCTGGTTGGCAGCCTTGATAACTTTACCGATAGGTGCCATCGATTTGCGTGCGAGGAACAGGCCCAGTGTAAAAGCGATAAACAGCGTCGCCAGTGAACCCACGATCAACGTCACACGCAAATCATCAAACAGCTGATGTGCATCTGTCATATCCGCAGCAATAATAAGCACCCCAAGCAGCTGGGCAGTGCCGTCATCATCGACCACTCCGGGAATACCGGCATAGGCCACCAGATAAGACCGTCCATTATAATCAATCTGTCTCAGATCATCTGGAATTTTGTTGGCTGCCGGTATTTCCAAAAATCCGCCGTTGTAGGAAATGTCCTTGCTGCTGTCTGTATAATTGCCCAGCTTGATCCGGAAGCCTGATTCCAGCAGACGATTATAATCTTTGCGCGAAGGTGCCATATCCACATGTCCCTCGCTGTCAGGCATACTTACTGCTACCTGAATACGACTGATCTGATCATTCAGCCGGTTGCGCAGTTCCTGATACGTATTGAAATACACAAAGGTGTATATAGCAACACTGAACAGCATCAATGTCACCGCTAATATGCCGGAATACCATACTGTCAGTCTTAAGCGTATTGACATACTGTTGTTAGTCCTTTCTTCAGCTGTTACTTCTCAGAATATAACCGGCACCCCGAATGGTCTGAATCAGCCGTTTGCCGCCATACTCTTCCGTCTTCTGGCGGAGCATGGCAATATAGACTTCCAGCACATTGGATTCCCCGCTGTAGTCGTAGCCCCATATTTTATCCATGATCAGATCACGCGACAATACACGCTTCGGATTCTGCATAAACAGATGGAGCAATTCAAATTCCTTGGCAGTCAGCTCCAGACGCTGTCCGTCACGCATAACTTCACGAGCATCGGGATCAAGGGTCAGATCTTCATAGGTTAAGCGGCTATTGCTGGAATTATTCGTATCCGGTTTACGGCGCAGCAGTGCACGCACCCGTGCCAGCAATTCTTCCAGTGCGAATGGTTTGACCAGATAATCATCAGCTCCGGCATCCAAACCTTTAACCCGGTTCTCTACTTCATCCTTGGCTGTCAGCATCAGGATCGGCACTGAACTTCCGGCTTCCCGTACGCGGCGGCATACTTCGAATCCATCCACCTGCGGCATCATTACATCCAATACCATCAGTGCAGGATCATTTTCCAGCATTTTATTTAATCCTTCGGCTCCGTTGGATGCCGTCAGTACCTCATACCCTTCAAAAGCCAGCCCCCGGCGGAGCATGGAAATAATTTTCTCGTCGTCGTCAATAATTAGAATAGTCGGTCTCATCGCTTGTTCTCCTTCGGACAGGTTATGGAATGCAGCAGCATATCCTGTGTGATTAGATAGTTAGTTCTATTGTATCAATGAATGGATAAATACACTATAGTCGCACAAAAGGCGGAAAGGAATATCCTTTCCGCCTCCAATCTATATTTATCGGATACCGTTATTGACCCGAGTAAGATATCATATAAAACGCATATTATTGTCCTGCATCCGTACCCGTCTGAACAGAGCAAAGTGGTTATTGTCCGTTGCCGGAGCCGGAATTATTCATAGTGTTCTCATAGTTATTACGGTCACCGATTTTCACTTTAACCTGCGATGATTTACCGTCACGAATAATATTCAATGTCACTGTATCTCCTACAGACAGCTTCTGAATAGCTGTAATCAGATCCTGGCTGTTGGAATAATTGGTACCATTGATACCGGTAATTACATCGTAAGAGCGCAGATCTGCTTGATACGCAGGAGATCTGTACAGCACCTCGGTCACTACTGAACCACTAGTTGTATCGATACCCAGCTGCTGGGAAATCTCAGGAGTCAGTGTCATCAGTGAAGCACCAATAAATGGAACCGGTGTAGCCGGAATTTCTTTACCATTTTTCAGTTTGTCTACCACCTGGGATACTACATTGGATGGAATTGCAAAACCGATACCCTGCGCGCCTTCACTAACCGCAGTATTGATACCGATCACCTGACCGTTCATATTGAGCAGCGGTCCACCAGAGTTACCAGGATTGATAGACGCGTCTGTCTGCAGCAGATGCTGATAGTTTGTCGACTGACCATTAGATGCATCCGAAGCTGTAATTTCACGTTCTCTCGCACTCAGTACACCTGCTGTAACGGTATGATCGAATCCTTGAGGATTACCGATCGCAACTACCCAGCTGCCGATTGTCATATCGTCCGAGTTACCAAGGGAGATATACGGGAAATCAGTCTCGCCTTCGGTTGGCTCGATTTTCAACACAGCCAGATCGAGATCATCGCTTTTGCCCATCAGTTTGGCTTCATAAGGTGTTTTGTTATTTTCCAGCGTTACCTGAATCACATCCGCTTCGCCAACAACGTGAGCATTGGTCAGGATATAACCCGATTTATCGAAAATAAAGCCAGATCCAATACCCAATGGTGTCAGCGAACTCGAAGATCCACCACTGCCACTGCCGCCGTTTCCACTACCACCGGAGCCACCACTACCACCACGACCGTCTCCCTGATCACCAAAGAAGAAACGGAACATTGGATCGCTGTACGGATTGCTGCCGTTACCGCTGTTGCTTGAGCGCGAATTGGAATAGGTCTCGATTTTGACAACAGCCGGACTCGCTTTTTTGGCTACGTCGGCTACATCGGCAGAACCTGCTGGAAGAGCAGCCTGGGTAATTCCGCTACTTGGCGGAGTCGTCGTTGTTGCAGCTGTCGAACTGCTGCTTACCGTAGGTGCATCCGGAGTGAACAAATTCGCCCGATCGGCTCCATACATCCCTGCAGTCATGACAATCATCCCTGCGAGTACAGAAGCGACTACTGTTTTGACAGGACTTTTCGGTTTGCTGTATTGAAATTGGGCTGGCTTGCGATTACCGGCATCTCCACCATTACCGTTATAACCGTTGCCATTGTAGTTGTTGTGAATATGATTCAGTGGGTCTGGATTGTCATTGCGCTGCGTATCTCCTGGGGCCGAACTGTAGACCGGGCGTACCGGCTGAGGAGGAGTAACCTCTACGTCTTTGGCTTCCGGCACTGCATCCTGATGAGACTCTGTCGGCTGTTCTTTGTCTTTGTTAAACGATTGGAAAGGACCATAAGAATAATAATGTGATTGTCCGTTGTCAGTTCCTGCTTCGTTAGAATTAGTTGTATTATGGTTTTGGCCGTTGAGCTCGGAGCCGTTATTCAATTCATTTCTGTTCTTGTCTTCCATGAAGATACCTCCCAAATTCCCATGATATGAATGCCGTGTGTATGTCTTACTCGGTACATTCTTATATTCGCTTATTAACCTTAATTGCACATTAAAAACAATTAAAAAGATAATAAATCCAAGGTCAATAATTAAAATTCCATGGGAAAAAGAAGATATCAGCGATTTGCTCTATCAGAGGTCATTATGCTCTATGATGCAGGCCCAGGCTCAGTATTGGGTTACCCAGCCTTTACGATGGGCAAAGATGGCGAGCTGGGTACGGTCTTCCAGTTCGCACTTCATCAGCAGATTACTGACATGTGTCTTGACGGTTTTGATGCTAATATGTAATTCTTCTGCAATTTCTTTATTGCTGAGGCCTTCTGCAATCAGCATAAGTACTTCACGTTCACGGCCGGTCAGATCGGAAGATTCTTCTTGCGCCGAACTGCGCTGACGGATGCCACGAGTTAATGCCTGAGAGATATCTCCAGTCATTACCGGCATTCCACGACTCGCTCCCTGAAGAGCATAAATCAATTCTTCGGCAGAAACGGTTTTCAGAATATAACTGACGGCTCCTGCCTCAATCGCTTCCACGACCATATCGTCTTCCAGGAAGCTGGTCAGAATCACGATTTTGAGATGGGGATAGTCTTTGAGAATACAACGTGTCGCTTCTACACCGTTCATGACCGGCATCATCATATCCATCAGGATCAGATCGGGCATATCATCAATATCCCTTTGATCCAGCAAATCAATAACCTGTTGTCCATTGGCTGCTTCGGCAATCACTTCAAATTGTTCTTCCAGCATCAGATATGTTTTGAGACCCATCCGTACCATATCATGATCATCAGCCAACAATATTTTGATCTTGTTCATGCTTGCTCACTCCCCCTGAATTATGTTCAAACTTGGGAATATGGATACGGATCGTTGTCCCTGCTCCAGGCGTACTAATCACTTCCGCCTGTCCGCCCAGCTTCTCGGCACGCTCCGACATGATCGTCAGCCCGTAAGAACCCTGTTTGTGAATACCTAGATCGAATCCTTTGCCATCGTCACTAATATGCAGGGCAATATGATGCGGCTCTTCCTGCAGGGATAGGCTGACAATCGTTGCATCCGCATGTTTGACAATATTGGCCAGTGCCTCTTGAATAATAAGAAAAAGCTGACGCTCCTTGGCCTCAGTCAATTCTCCGTTTAACTCTACATCCTGCATTCCCTTGAGTCCGTTATGACGGCAATAATCGGGAAACCAGCTATCCAGTGCTTCGGGCAGCGAACGCCCTTCCAGCTCCATCGGGCGCAATTGGGTAATCAGTGCACGCATCTGCTTTTGCGCCAGCTGGGACATCTGAATCAGCTGATCCATCACAGCACGTGCCTGCTGCTCATTGCGCTCCAGCACTTTGGGCAGGGAAGAAGCCGACATATGAATAGCAAATAGCTGCTGACTAACCGAATCATGCAGGTCACGTGCCATCCGCCGCCTTTCTTCCAATACGGCTGTCTCGGTCTCTCGGGTACGCTCCATAACATCCTGTTCACCCAGCTGCTGCAAAATATGCATTTTGCGCTCTACCGTACTCATCATTTCATTGAATTCCTGATGCACACGGTTAAATGATTCATCTTCGGTCGGTGCCATACGGGTATTAAAATTACCTTTGGCGACCTGGGTCATTTTGAGATGCATATAATCTATACGACGCTGTACCCGCTGACCGGCCACATAGCCGGCAACCAGCGAGATAACGATCAATCCGCCAAAATAATAGAAAGGATACTTCATATTGGCACCCTGGTTAAGCGTTAGATAAATCATGCTTGTCATCAGGATACCAAACATTCCGAAAAATCCGATCAGTTCCCATTTCAGGTTTTTAAACCATTTTGTTCCCATTATTTATCATCCCACCCGACTGATAGCAATATCTCCGATAAATACACTGACTGTAATCTCGACACGCTTACCCACCGAATCAAAGTCTGCTGTCTCAGAGTTGATATGACCCATGAATCCTTCTTTGGTATCACTGAGAATATTCATGTCTCCGATAAAAGAATTGCCTTCTGCTCTGAAAGCTACATCTACACCACTTGGAATAAATACTTTGACATCACCGATAAAAGCGGAAATCGTAATTGGCGTAACCCCGTAAGAAATCTGGGCGCGTGTCAGATCCAGCATCGTATCTCCGATAAAATGGGAAATATTCATCGGCTTAAGCTCAAAATACTCTTTGCCGATATGCACATCGCCAATAAATCCGGATCGTTGCTCTGCATGACCGTGTGCGGAGCCGTAGTTTCTACCTTTATAATACTGCTTCCATTGCTCCCGATGCCACTGCTTATTTTGACATTTCCCATCTTTTTGCCGTCTGATATGCTCTTTGAGCTGTCTTTTGAACTGCTGCTTATCCTGCTTCCAGTTGCCTGAAGACGGATAGTCATAATGCGGATGACGAGGGGGTGTACTGGATGTATAAGGTTCTTTTTCCTGAAATGCCGGATCATTACGGTATGCCCGTTCGGACGGTTCCTGATATTGCTGTCCAAACCCTTGGCGCGCTTCTGGTTCCGGTGGTGTCTGTTTGCCAAGCTTTTCATTAAACAGATCATCCAGTGCAGACGGTACAGGTGGCGGCGGTGGTGCATCGTATGAAGGTGGTTCCGGTGCTTCTGGCGTTTGATGCATATCCCGACGCCGGCGGCGTTTTTCTTTTTTGCCAAACAATATGTTCACACCGGCAACTACCAGTATGACCGGCAATAGCAGACGAATCATATCGCCGATAGAATAATCAAACCATCCCAGATTGCGTCCCAGAAAATAGCCGCCCAGAATCGTCATAATCCAGCCGCCAATATCCTTTTTGCATTTGAACAAAAGTTCATTCAGACCCATCTCCAGCAGGATTAATGGCCATAACAGGAACAGGACATCCCCAATTCCCCATTCGATCATATTCATGCGGTTCAGGAGGAACACCAGGCCGACCCCTATCAGGGACAATCCCCAGAAGGTTTTGCGAAACATATATCTGTTCATCTCTATTCCTCACTTTCCTCTATTTCAGCTCGATCTGTACATCTTATATGTAGTGTACTGCCTAATCCATCTTCATCATAGCGGCAGCAGGCTGAAACTGTCCTCGGTCTAGAGACCGAGACGCCGTTTATTGGGCAGAATATATCGCGGTACATGGCTGTTGTATATAGACTGTGACTGTGACTGTGACTGTGACTGTGACTGTGACTGTGACTGTGACTGTGACTGTGACTGTGACTGTGACTGTGACTGTGACTGTGACTGTGACTGTGACTG
>Ga0308161_1000708_pt1 | contig 47328 bp, 52 predicted proteins | sample PhyFR2_FD_201034 | JGI IMG/M metagenome (GOLD analysis project Ga0308161, IMG submission 201034) | Phyllosphere microbial communities from UC Gill Tract Community Farm, Albany, California, United States - DLSLF.R2 | ecosystem: Host-associated > Plants > Phyllosphere > Unclassified | place: USA...
CTCAGGCCGGAGGTCGAGCCGGTGAGGATGATTCGCGGCGCTTGGCTGCGCAACAGAACCGGCAGCAGACGTTTGATCAGCAGGATTGTCGCGGTGATATTGCAGCTGACCATGTGCTCCAGCTGCTTATCATCGTCGCTTGAAAAACTGTAGCCGGCTTCGAACGCCTGCGTCTCCCACAAACCAAGGTTGTAGATCAGGGCATCGATACCGCCCGCCTCTACTGCATGTGCAATCTGCTGCGCGGCCAACTTGGGCTGGCCCATGTCCGCTGCGATCCACTGCACTGCAATGCCATCGCGAACCGGCAGCGGTTCAGGCTGCGTGCGTGACACCCCGATCAGCGTATCGCCCGTTGCTCCCAGCCCGTCGATCAATGCCTTGCCCAGCCCTTTGCTGGCACCCACCACCAGAACTCTCATTCCAACACTCCCTGTAGGCCGGATGGCCGAGCGGCATCGAAACAGAACTCGGCAGGTGCGGCAAAGCCAGGTTGTATCTGGATATGAATAGTGGCTCGTCTACTACGCGGCGCAAGCCTGGGCTACGTGCGTTTGGTTGAGCGTCTTGGTCAGCAGGGCTACCTGCTGGCACTTGTCAGCGGCGAGGGCGAGCTCATTGTTGTGCTCGGCATCGTCTTGCGTGTCAGCGCTGTGCAGCAGCGGGCACGACGGCGCTACCCACAACCGGTCGCCCAGGCGCTCGGCGGCGAGGCGCAGGACGTGCAGCGCATCGTCCAGATTCCAGTGCCCGTTGTTACGGCCACTGACTACGCCAAGCGAAAGCACCTTGTACGCCGGCAAGCGATCGAGAATGGTCGGGAATTGTTCAGGGGCCTGCACCAGGTCGATGTGCAGGCCGTCGACCGGGAGATTGGCGGCCAGGCCGAGGTTGGCGTTCAGGCCGCCAAAGTAGGTCGCGACCAGCTTTTTCAGCGGCGCACGCTGGAGGATGTTGTAGACCCGCTCGTAGGCATTCTTCCAGGCCTGTGGCAGTTCCAGCGCCAGGATCGGTTCGTCGATCTGTACCCACTCCACACCTTGCGCAGCCAGCTGGTTGAGGATCTGGTCGTACAGCGGCAGCAGGCGATCGAGCAAGTCCAGTTTGTCGAAGTCGCCACCTTGGCATTCACCCAGCCACAGGTAAGTCAGCGGGCCGAGCACGACTGGCTTGACCGCATGGCCGAGCGCTTTGGCCTCGTTTACCTCTTCAAGCAGTTGCTCCCAGTTCAAAGCGAACTGCTGATCAACGCTGAGCTGCGGGGCCAGGTGGTGGCTGTTGCGGTCGAACCACTGTGTCAGCTCCAGCGCGTGGTCGCTGACTGGCAGCAGCTCGATGCCTGCGTCTGTCTGCAGCTGCCAGTGCTTGGCACGCAACTCACGGCCCACCGCACGCAGGCCGGCTTCATCCAGCGCGCCCGTGAGGAACGCCTGCTGGGCCTTCTTCAGTTCGGGATCGCAGCCGATGCGTGGAAAGCCGAGATTGTGTGCCAGTGCCATGAGAGGTGTTCCTTGCCGTTGAATTTCAATGGGGCAAGTCTGTGGGAGATGCGATGCTGAGACAAACTCATATAATTTATGATCATCTCAAGAAATTCTCATACAACGCTTTGACGTACACCGACTTGAGATTGGCCCAGCCGCGCCATGGCATGTCTTTTCCACACCTGTCACCAGCGCAATCAGACAAGCCAACCTCACCCATCTGCCGCACAATGCCGGCCAGATCCACTGCCGGTGCCGAGCCCCGCATGAGCCTGCTGAAAACCGCGCTGCATGAGCACGCCTTCGTCTGCATCATGGAATTCGTGCCCAAGCCCTCTGCCGAGCGCTTCGCCGCGCTTGAAGCGATCATGGCCCGCAAACAGCTGTGCGGCTGGCCACTGACCGTGTCCATCGGCGACCGCGTCGGCAGCCCGTTAGATATGTCACCGCTGGACGCCTTCAATTCGCTCGCCACACCCGTACCCGCCCTGCTGCATTTCTCCGGTAAGGCCCGTGAGCGCCATGACCTGCTCAGCCAGCTGCAACACATGGATGCCGCCGGCCTCGACCAGTTGCTGATACTCACCGGCGACCGCTTGCCCGGGCACACGTCCGGCCAACAGCCGGTGCGCTACCTCGAGTCCGTCCCCGCCCTGCAGATCGCCCGCCAGGCCCGCCCCGACTGGCTGCTCGGTGCAGCCCTGAACCCGTTCAAGTACCGCGAAGAAGAAGGCGCTGCGCAGTATCTCAAGGCTGAGAAAAAGCTCAGTGCCGGTGCTGACTTCCTCACCCTGCAGCTCGGCTACGACGATCAAAAACATCAGGAAGCGCTGCAGTGGATGGCTCGTCAGCGCACACCGAAACCGCTGATCGCCTGCCTTATGGCGCTCACCCACGGCCGCGCGCAGATGCTCGAGCACGTTGCCGGCGCCGTCGTCACTCCGTCCATGCGCGACGTGCTCGCGGCTGAGCTGGCAGTGTCCAAAGCGTATGCCCAGGCGCGCAGTATTCAGCGGCTGGCGTTGCAGGTGATTGGCTTGAAGTTGATGGGGTATGCCGGCGTGCATTTGTCCGGCGTGCACGACCTTGCGCAGTTGCACGCGCTGGAACATGAACTGGAGCAGTTGCAGGCCGGTGTTCACAGCCTTGCAGAATGGGCGCCCGCCTGGGTGGCCAGCTGGCAGATGCCAGACCTGCCCGCCGTGACCTTCACCCCGCCCGGCGCGGACTGGCGGCTTGGCCAGTCACAGGTCAGCGCCAGCCCGCGGGAGCGGGTTCGCTATCACTTGCTGTCGGGTATGCATGGACTGTTGTTCGACCGCGAGAACTGGGCTAGCCGTGCGTTTGGCTGGGCTGTGACCAGACCTTTGTGGTCAACACCTGGCGCCGCACGCCTGCTGCATGGCCTTGAGCGCGGCATCAAAAGACCCTTGGTTGGTTGCGACACCTGCGGCAGTTGTCGCCTTCAAGACACCCTCTACATTTGCCCAGAATCCTGCCCCAAAGGCCTCGCCAACGGCCCCTGCGGCGGCACCTCGCTGAACCGCTGCGAGTTCGGTGATCGCGAGTGCGTGCATGGCGTGAAGTACCGCGTGGCCAAGACTGTAGGCGAGACCGATGTGTTGCGGGAGCGGTTGATCCCTTGCGTCGAAGTCGAGAACCGCCACCGCAGCTCGTGGCCGGTGTGGTTTCAACCGGCGCCGGTGGTCAAGGTTGAGCCGGTTGTTGGGGTGGTTGCGGTGCGGCGGGCTGCGGGTTCGGAGTCTGTACGGCGTAACACAGAGATTGCTGAGATGGATAACTGAGGCTGCCGACGAGTCACTCCAGCGGCGTACGCTTTTGACTCAATGCCGCACTCGAAAGGCCAGATGCGACAAGCGTGAGGCTTGGGCCCACGTTCAGCCCATTTACCAGCCGTGGCCGCTGGTACAGGTAGCGAGATAAAACTGGGGCGAAAATGCCCATCAAGGCAAAACCCCTTTCAGCACAGCTCCATCTGCCGCAGGAACTCGCACACGCAGTGCAATCAGCAACGCGGCCAGCAGCATCAGCACGGCCGCCGCCACGAAGACGCCTGCGCTGCCACCGAGGCTGAACATTGCCCCACCCGCGGCTGCGCCTGTGGCGATGGCCGACTGCACAGACGCTACCACCATGCCTCCAGCGCTCTCCGCTTGATCAGGGACCGCGCTGGCGACCCAGTTCGACCATGCCACCGGCACACCCCCAAAGGCCAGGCCCCAGACCGCCAGCAGTACAGCCTGCCCTGGCACCGAAGCTGGCAACAAGACCAGCGCCAGTGCCGCAACGCCTACCAACGCTGGCATCAACACCAGAGTGGCCAATGGGTGACGAGTGAGCATCCACCCGGCCACCAACGTGCCGACAAAGTTCGCCACACCAAAACCCAGCAACATCAGCGACAGGCCCTGCGGGCCAATGCCGGTCGTATCTTCGAGGAATGGCCGAATATACGTGAACATCGCGAAGTGGCCGCTGTGCACCAGCACACAACCGAACATCCCCATAGCAATGCCTGGGCGCTGCAACACTTCAAGCACCGTACGCAGGCGTGCCGGCCGACGTGGCGCAAGGCTCGGCAGCGTAAGCGACTGGAAAACCAGGGTCACAACCCCCACCGCCGCCGCTGCAAAGAACGCGCTGCGCCAGCCATAGAGCCCGCCCAGATAACTACCCAGCGGGACCGCGACCACCGTCCCGACGGCGATGCCGCTGAAAATGATCGAGAGCGCTCGCGGCAACAAAGCCAAGGGCACCAAGCGCATCGCCACCGCTGCCGCCATGCTCCAAAACCCACCAAGCGCGATGCCGAGCAAGATACGCATCAACAACAGCACCGCGAAACTGGAGGAAACGGCGACCAGCAGGTTGGATGCGATCATCAACGTGGAAAACCCCAGCAACACCCAGCGCCGATCGATACTTCGAGTCAGGCCTGGCACCAACAGGCCAGCGAACAGCGCCACCACCGCTGTCACCGTTACCGCTTGGCCAGCCAGCGCTTCGGACACCCCCAGCTCGGTTGCCATCGGCGTCAACAGGCTGGCCGGAAGGTACTCAGCGGTCAGCAAGCCAAACACGCCCATCGCCAACGAGAATACGGCCATCCACGCTGGAGTTGTAGGTTCTGCATCCGGCGCGGCGCCGCGACGGCTGTCGGGTACGGCATTGCATATAAGGTCAGTCACTGCATGGATCTCCCAATCTTCAATTGCGACCGGTAGTCTAGGCGCGAGAATCCGGATGATCTATGATCGAAAAACTCAACTTTTTGATTAAAACACCGGACCGATGTCGACAGACCAATTTGCCCTCTCTTCCGACCTCATCAACGAGCTGTTGCGCGGCATGCGCCTGCGCGGTGTCGAGTACCGCCGTATCCAGGCGGGCCCAGCCTTCGGCTTGGCCTTCGCTGCCAAACCCAGGCATGCTTGGTTCCACTTCCTGGCGGTCGGCAACGCGGTGCTACGCATGGAAGACGGGACGACCTATGCGCTGTCCGCCGGTAACGCCGTCTTCATCTGCCATGGCGCGGCCCATCACTTGCTCTCGCATACGCAGGTACCCGCGCAGGACATTGATCTGCTGGACGGCGAGCCTCTCGGCGAAACCGTCAGCGCGGTGGACGCCGGAACCGATCCCGGCTCCATGCCGACCACGCTGTTGTTCAGTGGATGCATGGAATTCGAATTGGGCAGCCTCCATGGCCTTGGCAAGCTGATGCCTGGCCTGATGCTTATTGATGCCGGCGGCCAGCGTTACCCCGGGCTGGTGCCTATTCTCACCACCATGGAGCGCGAGGTCAGCGCCGCACGCGTTGGCTTCGCCGGCATCCTCGCGCGATTGGCCGATGTGGTCGCCGCCATGGTCGTTCGCGGTTGGGTCGAGTGCGCCTGCGGCAACGCCTCCGGCCTGGTTGCCGCTCTGCGCGATCCGCGGCTGGCAGGTGCACTTCTGGCGCTTCATCAGCAACCGGGCCGAGACTGGACCGTCGAGCAGTTGGCGGAGCAATGCAATACCTCCCGCTCGGTCTTCGCCGAGCGCTTCCAACTGACGATTGGCCTGAGCCCACTGCGCTACGTTACCGAAGTGCGAATGCGGCTTGCCAGCCAGTGGCTGACGCTGGAAAGAGTACCTATTGAAGAGGTCGCGCAGCGGTTGGGCTATACGTCCCAGGCGGCCTTCAGTCGGGCGTTCAAGCGAGTTACGGGTACCACGCCTGGGTTGAGTCGCAGGTTGAGGCAGTTGGCTGCCACCTGACGTGAGGAAAATTAGTGCGGGTGCCGAATAAACCCCTGCAGACGCGGTCATAGCGAAAATTCTGCAGGAAATGGGTCAATGACGACACGCTTGAGATTCTGTTTAGTGCTGTTGCCGATGTTCGCAGGTTGCAAGTATCTTCCCCACACCGATTACTTTGTCGCACCAGCGAATGAGCCGAATCCGGCCTGGATTCGTGTCGTCAATTTCACCCAGCATGCGGCAATCTACCAGACCGAAAACGGTGTGAAGACCGGCGGTGTGGTGCGTACCGGGCCTCTCCCCTTTACCCATACCCAAGACATTGGCATGCCCAAAGCGGGGCAAGACCTGACCTGGGACTACTACGAATCAACGATTCGGCCGGGCCTGGAAACAACTGTGTATATGACATGGGAGGGCTCGCGTACCAGGACCTGCTTTGTCACAACCCAATTCACACCTGAAGCCGGGCGCTACTATCAGTTCCTCCTCACTTCAGGTTCCAGTGGAAAATGCACGCTGTCCCCAACGCTGATCGAGCGTGACAAAGAAGGTACGGGCTGGCATCTGGTCCGTAACGAAAATGTAACCTACAAGAATGCTGGGCCAACCGCCGAGACCTTCTACACCAACAGTCAATTCGAAAACCCTGACTACCAGCCACCGCCCGAGCTGTACCCGGGCACAGACGTCAGATAGCGGCTACCCCTCAGGCCCAGCGACTCAGGTATCAGATATGAAGCCACAACCGCTGCATATGGTTGCAGATGTGAAAATACCTTGCGCCTACCGCCCCAGCGTCTCGACGATCGTGTTGTTTGGTCTTGAGGTTGCGGGTGAGCACGAGCCGCCGGTATACATGGAGATTCGCTTCGTGGACTACGCCAGCCAGCAGATTGAAGGCGATCATTTGATGATTACGCTGGAGCTGGCTCTGGAATCCGCCGAGCGGGATTACGGGATCAGCAAGGATGATTGGCGCCAGATGAGCGACGCAGAAATTGCCCGTATCCGCTGGTCATGATCTGATGGTCAAATACTCCAACTGTACGGTGGCTGTCAGGCAACTTCCACATGGAGCCGAGCCAGGCAAACCCGTGGCGTTGGACTACAGCAAAATGTGTCGGTTGGCAGACAATTACTGAGCGTTCCAAGGCTCGAAGCTGATCCGCCTGATGCCACCGCGTTGATTGCCGCCGCATTTTCGCAAAGAAACTAATTATTCGGTTTGTCTAAGGCAACCGCTTCTCCATCGGCTGATAGACGAGCCCGGCGGATTCACCTACGTCACCTGCCAGGACGAACCCGTAGCGTTGGTATGATGCCACCGAAGACAACGAGGCATTCACGGTCACTACCTCTGCCCTGGCCTGCTCCAGCGCAGCATTTACAAGGCGCCTGCCGATACCTCGACGCTGCCAGCTCGGCGCGACGAACAGCATCGCCACGTGGCGCCCTTGCTTGAGCTCGACCAGCCCTGTTATCACGCCATCCGCTTCACAGACCAACATCAGATTGTCGCCCTGCTTACGCTCGGCAAACGCGTCCACGGATGCCACCTTGGCGAAGGTTTCCACGCCCTGCGCTGATAGCGAGGGCGCAACTGCCAGCATGAACGCATCAATACAAATGGCGCTGGCGAGGGGCAGGTCATCATCAGTCAGTTTGCGTACGTGCATGGGAGTCGTCCCTGTCTGCAGGATGGAGAGTGGATTATGTCTTTACTGAGCACGCGCGTTATCAGATACGCCTGTCCTACTGTTCACTCGTGTCACGGCCGGTACAGCGGGAATGCTTCCATCAGCGGCGGGATTTCCTGCCCCATCGCTATTGCGCTCTCGGTGGGATCGTTCGGTTTTGGAATGGTCCGGGCGAAGTGAAAAATGATGGTCTGGCCAGTGGTGCCATCGGTGTAGTACTTGAAGTAACTAATCTCCGAAAACTGCCCGTCCTTACGGACTGAATCGGGGTAGTACATCATCGCGTAGTCGATCCCGGTTCTATTTTTTGTCAGCAGGACTGCCGGCATGTTCGGGTTTTCCTGCTGATGCAGCTGGATGGCACGTTTGGCCAGGTCGAGGGGTTTGAAGCGGTTCATCTCGCGAGGCACGACAGTAAAGTCGACCATCTCGGTCCAGGCATCCATGCTTTCATCTTCAGGGAAATATTCCCACAGGCCCTGCTTCTGGAACTTGAGGACAAACGTCTTCCCACCGAACTGCACCGATTTGGTTTCAGCTATTGAAGGGCTGGCCTTGGTGGCGGTGAGCGGCGTGGAGCAGCCGGAAAGCAGGAGCAAGGTTGATAGCACAAGCAATATGGCTTTCATTTCAATCGTTTGAAAAAGTGCATCAGGCAATTTTTTGCGCAGCTAACAATAGCTCAAGGCAACTTTGAATACCTGCTTATCTAGCGGCTGATCGCAGCAGTATTAGTACCTACAGCCGGGCGAATCTGACAGTCTGTGCTGGTCATCTCCACCTTAAGTACCAGGCCTGTCAAGGTCCCTGCAATTTTCCTGAATTTCCCTCTGTCTTGAGATCGCTGGGAGATCAAGAGCGGGGATGCTGCGCGCCCCTTCGCGGGCAAGCCCGCTCCCACAGGGTTAGGCAGCGCTGTTGAAATCCGGCTTCAAAACCACTGCGGTCCCTGTGGGAGCGGGCTTGCCCGCGAAGGGCCGCTCAGCGGCCCCAAGCGTTGCTGGCTGACATCAAATTCAGTGAGGAATACCAAGACCTTGAAAGGCCTGACCTTAAGTAAGCAACGTAACCTACGGTTCGATACCCGCCGACCGCTACCTCTCCAAACTACCCCGCGCCGCCTCCCTCAACATCTCCCCCGCTAACACCCGAAACCTCTGGGTCAGCACGTTCTTAGGCCGGTCGGACGACAACAGCAAATACGTATAAAACCGCAACTCAGGCGCAAACGGCCGGATGTCGATATCGGTATGCAGGTACTCGTTGGCCACCAGCGGGCTGACCACGCTGACGCCCAGCCCAAGCCCGACCAGTGAGCAGACAGTGGCAGCATGGGTCGCATCCATGTTCAGCACGCGCGGATCTTCTTCGGCAAACAGTCGGTCGAGCCGCGTGCGGGAGCCGTCGGTGTGCGACAGCGAGATGAATTCCTCGCCCTTCAAATCTGCCGGTGTCACTACCTCCAAGGCACCAAGCCGATGCCCTTTGGGGAAAATGCACACCCCAGGCACATCACAGATGATTTCCGACTGCACCCCCGCCATGTCCTCGGCCACATACGACACTAGGCATACATCGCAGAAACGGGTGGCCGCCCAGTGCGCGACGTTGGGCGAGTCATTGGTGTGGATCGATATATGCACGTGTGGGTTCTGCTGGCGAAAGCGCTGGATGATCGCCGGCAGCAGGCCGTGGGTCAGCGACGGCACAGCGCCGATGCGCAAGCGCCCGGTGCCGCCGCGCTTGAGGTGCTGGGCGGAGTTTTCCAGGCTATGCAGGCCGATGAAGGCGCGCTCGACGTCGGCGAAAAACTGCGCGCCTTCATCGGTTGGCACCAATCGTGCGCCCACCCGCTCAAACAATTTGAAGCCGTTGGCCCGCTCGAGTTGTGCGATCAGGCGGCTGACATTCGGCTGCGAGGTATGCAACGCCTGCGCCGCCGCCGTCATGGAGCCGCTGACCATCACCGCGCGGAAGGTTTCGATCTGCTTGAAGTTAATGGCCATATCATTTCTGCATGACTGGTTGATGGATTGTCATTTGATTGCATGACCCGAAGATTTTATAACTAGATCCACATCGACGTCTGCCCCGATGCAGCGCGATGCCAACCGAGCGCATACCCGCAACAACAAAAACAAAACCGGTGCTCAAGCTTCATTTCAGCTCTGCCCTTGTACTCATCGTTTCGCCGCACGCCAGTGGGGCGATGCAGCCCGGTAATCAGGAGGCATCATGTCGTTCTCGTATAAAAAACTAAGCGCTGCACTGGCCCTTTCGTGCGTGTCGCTGGCGGCGGTGTCCACCGCACAGGCCGTCGACTTGCCGGCCGTTCCTGCAGCTATCAAAGAGGCAGGCCAGCTGCGAGCTGGCGTGCGTTGCGACCAGCCGCCTTATGGCTATCAAGACAACAAGGGCGACTTTGCCGGCGTCGAAGTAGAGATGGCAAAGCAGGTGTCACTGTGGGCCCTGGGGTCCAAGGACAAGGTCAGCTTTACCTGCGTGACTGCCGAAAACCGAGTGCCGCAACTGCTCGGGCGCAAGGTCGACTTCCTCATCGCCACCCTCGGCGTAACCCCGGAGCGTCAGCGCGTGATCGACTTCACCACGCCCTACCGCTGGGGCGCGAGTGATGTGGTGGTGAAGAAAGACAGCCCAGCGCAGAAGATCGCCGACCTCAAGGGCAAGACCCTCGCCACGCTCAAGGGCTCGGTGCAGGCCAAGTGGTTCGAAGACCACATGCCCGACGTGAAAACCCTGCGCATGAACAGCGCCGCCGATGCCCTGCAAGCCTTCCGCCAAGGCCGCGCCGATGCCTACACCCACGACGCCGCAACGCTGGTGGTGGTGGCCGACAACGACAAGGACGCGCGCCTGATCGGCGAACCGTTCCAGATCTCCGACGCGGCCATCGGTGTGCGCAAGAACGAAGAGCAGTGGCGCGACTTCCTCAGCGCGGCGGTGCTGCGCATGCGTGAAGAGCACCTGTACCGCGGCTGGGTAGAGCAGTTCGTACCGAAGAATATCCAGGGCTATTACATCAGTGTGTTCGAGCAGGCCAAACCTGCCGAATCGCTCTGATCGGCCGCGATCATGGATTTCGACATCCATTACTTGATAGCGCAGTGGCCTGCGCTGCTCGACGGCGTGTTGATGACGCTGAAGATCACCGCGCTGGCCATCTTCTTTTCAATGCTGATCGGTGTGCTGGGCGGCGCGGTGCGGGTGATGAAAGTGCCGGTGCTGTCGCAGGCGGTGGTGCTGTACGTGGAGTTGATCCGCAATACGCCGATCCTGGTGCAGTTGTTCTTCATCTTCTACGGTCTGCCAGCCATTGGCCTAGGGTTGTCGCTGTTCTGGTCGGGGGTGGTGTGCCTGTCGCTGTGGGCTGGGGCCTACCAGATCGAGAACATCCGCGGCGGCCTGGCCACCGTGGAGCGCGGCATGCGCGAGGCGAGCCTGGCACTCAGCCTCAAGCCGGCGCAGTACTTTGCCCTGATCGCCCTGCCGATCGCGTTTCGCACCAGCCTGCCGGCGATGCTCAACACTGCGATCTCGCTGCTGAAGAACTCTTCGTACCTGCAGGCCATCGGTCTGGCGGAATTGACCTTCGTCGCGGTGGACCGCATCGCCACGGACTTTCGCGCCATCGAGATGTTCACGGCCATCTGCGTCATGTACCTGGTGCTGGTCGGCGTGCTCGCGCTGCTGACTGCGCGCCTTTCCGCCCACTTACAACGCCCTTTCCGGCAGTGAGGCGAGCATGAACTTCATCTTCGAAAACTGGAGCTTCGTTTTAAAAGGGTTGTTGATGACCCTGCAGCTTGCGCTGGTGGTGCTGTTGTTCACCACGCTGATCTCGGCCGTGCTCGGCGTGCTGGCCACGGTCAAGAACCGTGTGCTGTGGTGGACGATTCATGCCTACGTGGAGCTGTTCCGCTCCATTCCGCTGATCGTCAACGTGTTCTTCATCTTCTTCGGCGCGCCGATGTTCGGCGTCGATCTGAGCCCGTTTGCCGCCGTCACCGTCGGCCTGACCTTGTGGGGTAGCGCCAACGGTATCGAGATCGTGCGGGGCGGGTTGGAGTCGGTGTCCCGCCACCAGTGGAAAAGCGCCTGGGCGCTGGGCCTGCGCCCCTGGCAGATCTACCTGCACGTGATCGTGCCGCAGTCGATGAAAGCCATTCTGCCGGCCTATACCGGGCTGCTGACGATCCTCGTGCAAGCCACGTCGCTGGGTGCCCTGGTCGGTGTAGGCGAATTCCTCAAGGTCGGCCAGATCATCATCGAACGGGAAACCGTGATGACCGGCGTCAGCCCGGCCTTCTCGGTCTACGCCGTGGTGTTGCTGGTGTACTTCGTCATCTGCTCGGCACTGACCTGGCTTAGCCGTTATCTCGAACGTCGTCTGGGTCGCCCGGCGGTACGTACTTCCATTGGAGAGGTTCCAACATGCAAGAATCCAAAGTCAGTCGGCGTCTGAAAGAAAGCACCGCGCCGGAAGTCAACGAGTACATCTATCGCCCGCGCCTGGAAGGCTTCGCCAGCGGTTTCGCCAACCTGGGCAACGTCAACAAGGCGCACATCCTGATGCTTGCCGAACAGGGGCTGATTCGCGGCGAACATGCCAGTGCGCTGGCCAAGGGTGTGCTGGACATGGAGCAGGCCGGGCCGGATGCGGTCGAGCTGGACCCGTCCCGCGAAGACGCCTACTTCAACTACGAAGCACACCTGATCGAGCAGATCGGCGCCGACATCGGCGGGCGCCTGCACACCGGTCGCAGCCGCAACGACATACTCGCCACACTCGACCGCCTGCGCTGCCGCGAGCTGTTGATGGACCTGATCGATGAACTGGTGACCGTGCGCGCCACGGCCCTGCGCTGCGCCGCGATGTACGCCGAAGTGGTGATGCCCGGCTACACCCACCTGCAGCCGGCGCAACCGATCACCTACGGCTACTATCTGAGCGCGGTGGAACAGGCGCTGGAGCGCGACAGCAAGCGCCTGATCCAGACTCTGGAGTCGATGAACCAGTGTCCACTCGGCGCAGCCGCTTTCGCCGGCACGCCGTTCGACATCGACCGCGCACGCACCGCCGAGCTGCTTGGCTTCGACGGCTACCTGGACAACGCGCTGGACGCCATCGGCTCACGCGACTTTCTGCTCGAAAGCCTGTCGCACCTGAGCCACCTGGCGGTGTTCTGGAGCCGCGTCGCGCAGGACTATTTTGTCTGGAGCACCCATGAGTTCAACCTCATCGACTTCCCCGACAGCGTCGCCGCCACCTCCAGCATCATGCCGCAAAAGAAAAACCCCACCGTGCTCGAGTACCTCAAGGGCCGCAGCGGGCACATCGTCGGCCTGCTGATGGGCGCCAGCGTGAGCATCAAGGGCACCAACTTCTCCCACACCGGCGACGGCAACCGCGAAGGCACCCGCGGCTTCTGGGAAGCCGCCGAAGAAACCCTACGCTGCCTGAAACTGCTCGACCTGGTGCTGCGCACCGCAACGCCCAACATCGACCTGGCGGTACGCCGCGCCGGTGAAGACTTCTCCACCGCCACCGGCCTTGCCGACCTGATGGTGCGCGAAGTCGACCTGTCGTTCCGCGAAGCCCACCATGTGGTCGGCGGCGTGGTGCGGATGGCCATGGACCAGGGCCTGCCGGCCAACCAGATCACCACGCAGATGGTCGATGCCTGCGCCCTCGAGCAACTCGGTCACGCCCTCAATCTGCCCGAGCAGAAAGTCCGTGATTGCCTCGACCCGGTCAGCAACGTGCAAGGCCGCAGCTCCGCAGGCGGCCCCTCGCTCGGCTCACTCAAGCCAAGCCTGGCGCGTGCCAGCGAGCGCCTGAGCGCCGAACGCATTGCCAACCAGCAACGCCGCGAGCGACTCAGCGCGGCCGACCTCAACCTGCAAACCCTGACCCGGGCACAGGCGGGCGTATGAGCACGATCCTGACGGTTCGCGACCTGCACAAAAGCTTCGGTGCGCACGAGGTGGTCAAGGGCGTGGACATGGACGTTCAACAAGGCGAAGTGGTGGTCATCATCGGCCCCAGCGGCTCGGGCAAGTCGACCTTCATCCGCTGCCTGAACAGCCTGGAAGAGCCGTCCCTCGGCACCGTGGTGATCGCCAATGGCGACTCGGCCAATGCCGGTGACCGCAAAGCCCTGGCCAGGCTGCGCGAAGAGGTGGGAATGGTGTTTCAGGCCTACACCCTGTTCCCGCACATGAGCGTGCTGGCGAACATGATGCTCGCCCCGGTCAAGCTCAAGCGCTCGAGCAAACAGGAAGCCCACACCCACGCCCTCGCCCTGCTCGACCGCGTCGGCCTGCGGCACAAGGCCGAGCACTACCCGGCGGAGCTGTCCGGCGGCCAGCAACAGCGGGTGGCGATCGTGCGGGCTCTTGCGATGAAACCCAAGCTGATGCTGTTCGACGAGCCCACCTCGGCACTCGACCCGGAGACCGTCGGCGACGTGCTCAACGTGATGAAAGGCCTCGCGGCCGAAGGTATGACCATGATCGTCGTCACCCACGAGATGGGTTTCGCCCGGGAAGTGGCCGACCGCGTGGTGTTCTTCGACGGCGGCAAGATCATCGAGATGGGCCCGCCATCGGAAATCTTCAGCGCACCAAAGGAGCATCGCACCCGGCAGTTCCTGGAAAGCGTCCTGCACTGACTTCAACATCCTCTTCCACACCCGGCGTGCCCGCCTCCACCGGGACGGCGCGCCTGTGCTCCGGCAAGGAGTTTCAAATGAGTCAAGCGACCGGCAAAGCCCTGGATCCACTGGGCGCACAGACCATGATCCAGATGGAGAACGTCAACAAATGGTATGGCGAGTTCCAGGTACTGAAGAACATCAACCTCAGCGTACGCCAGGGTGAACGCATCGTGCTGTGCGGCCCATCTGGCTCGGGCAAATCGACGACCATTCGCTGCCTCAACCGCCTCGAAGAACACCAGCAAGGCCGCATCGTCGTCGACGGCACCGAGCTGACTAGCGACGCCAAACAGATCGAAACCATCCGCCGCGAAGTCGGCATGGTGTTCCAGCACTTCAACCTGTTTCCGCACCTGACCATCCTGCAGAACTGCACCCTCGCCCCGATGTGGGCGCGCAAGATGCCGCGCAAGGAGGCGGAGGCGGTGGCGATGCATTACCTGGAACGGGTGCGCATTCCCGAACAGGCGCACAAATACCCCGGCCAGCTTTCAGGCGGCCAGCAACAGCGCGTCGCGATTGCCCGGGCGTTGTGCATGAAGCCGAAGATCATGCTGTTTGACGAACCCACCTCGGCGTTGGATCCGGAGATGGTCAAGGAAGTGCTGCAGACCATGGTCGACCTGGCCGAAGACGGCATGACCATGGTGTGTGTTACGCATGAGATGGGCTTTGCCCGGACGGTGGCGCATCGGGTGGTGTTCATGGATCAGGGGGAGGTTGTTGAGGAGGCTACGCCTGGGGAATTCTTTGAGAATCCGCAGAGTGAGCGGAGTCGGTTGTTTTTGAGTCAGGTGCTGCATTGAGTGGGAGTGGAGCGCATCGTCTGGGCCGGTGCGGACAGACATTGATGTTCCTGTGTTTCCGTCATATGTTGCGCGCTTTCACGGAGGATTCTGTCTGATGGCACGCGTGGCTTTGATACTGACACCCGGTTTTGCGGACTGGGAATATGCCTTCATCGCGGGTACGGCGTCCCCGTTTTACGGGATCGACGTAAGGTTCTTCTCCCCCACTACGGGACATTTCCGTTCGCAGGGTGGATTGGCGGTAACGGTCGATAGCAGCTTGCAAGAATGTCTGGACTGGAAACCGGACGTTGTCGTCGTCATTGGAGGGATGGTATGGGAACGTGAAGAAGCCCCCGATATTCGCGACTTTCTGCATGCCAGCCGTTCAAGCGGAGCAATCATTGCCGGTATCTGTGGAGGAACGCTGGCACTTGCGGGAGCCGGGCTTCTGGACACGGTTGCTCATACCTCGAACAGCGCTGATTTCCTGCAGACTGTCGTCGGTTACGAAGGCTGCGCGCTTTACCAAAGCAGCTCAAGAGCGGTGACGGCAGACCGCATCATTACTGCTCCAGGCACCGCCCCCGTTAGCTTCACCTGCGCAGTGTTTGAAGGTGCAGGGCTAGCGGCAGAGAGCATTTCTCAGTTCAGATCAATGTTGGCGGCGGAGCATGGGTGATCGCGTCGTGCCGGCCTGTCGGGTACATGCCCGATAGTTCTTGATCAGACGCTAGCGAATGCACGTCTTCTGAGGGAAAATTCGGTGCTCTAGGTACCGCCGCCAAGGAACGGAAATGGCACTGACCAGCAAGATAACCCCGTACAACCCCACTTGGCCCACCCAATTTATAGCGGACGAGTCGCTCATCGCTTTGGCCTTTGGCGATGAGCTGATAGCCATACACCATGTTGGAAGTACCTCTGTTCCAGGCCTCGCAGCCAAGCCCGAGATCGACGTGCTAATCGAGGTTCATGATCACCGCAATGCGTCGGCGCGGGACGAGGTGTTGGTGGGTTTAGGCTATGTACGAGGAAGTGATCTAACGCAAGGGCATCACTTCTATCGGCGTAATGTGGATGGGATTCGTACGCACAAGCTTCACGCGTGTACCTGTGGTCACCCTGCGATCACCCAGATGTTGGGGTTCAGAGACTTGCTTAGGCGCGATGCCTCGATCCGCCAGCAGTATGAAGCGTTGAAGCTTCAGCTGGAGTCGAGCAATACGGATGGAATGGCTGAGTATCTGGAGAAAAAATCACCGTTTATTATCGAGGCGCTACGTCATGCGGGGATATCCACTGCATGCACTCAATAAGAGCACGCTCGCCGAGCAGGCCTTGCGTTACTCACTTTTCTGACTGCTTCCCCGTGCCCGTGGCGAGGCCGGCTTCGACACTGCCTTCTTTGCTTTGGCTGCCGCAGGGCTTTTCCCTCGTTTCGGTCCGGCCACCACATAGGCGCTGGCCAGCGGCGAATGACTGGCCACCGGCCGCGCAGCCACGGCGATTGGGCCATTAGCCTTCAACTGGCCGACATTGTTGTCCACGACGGCTGCAGTAGTCTTATCTCTGGCAGTCATCACCATCCCCATCCGCACGCCAAAGAGACGCAGCACGGCGTCTAACGTACTGAGCTTAGGATTCGACTTGCCGTTCTCCAGTTCGTACAGGCTTTTCGTGGACATCTTGCACATGGTCGCGAAGGTCGCTTGATCAAGCCCGGTGACTTCGAGCCGCAGCCGGCGGATGGATGTGCCAATTGGATCGAGCCCCGCCGCGTTGCGCTGGACGATGTCCTCGACGAGCTGAGCGCGCTCTTCAGGCTGTAGTTTTTTCATCGCAGTCCCCACTCCACGAGTCGCTTATCCAGGTTATTCACAGGTAGAGGGGCTGCATTGCGCATCGATTCAGGCGCATCGATCAGCAGATCGGGCAACGCCCTGAATTCCTCAGCCGCAATCATCAACCTTTGCAGCAGAACATCGGGATCAGTGTAACCAGCAAGCTCAGCGCAGTTGTCGCTCCACCTGGAAGAGCCCTTGCGCTCCGCCGCCCACTTCGTCGTCCGCGAGATACCTTCTTCATCCAGGATCATTGGCGCGAGGTCATAGATTGGAGCCAAGCGAAACCTCCCATCCTCACGGATGATGGAGGTGTTGCGGCCGTGGTTGTCGGTGTTCCCTAAAATTCGATTCAGCAGATCGCGCCGCACGTACTCGAACACAAGGTCGTCCACCTCATCCTGCTGGCCGTTATCGCTCCATAGACCTACCAGTCGATCAACCACTTCGGCGTGTGCCATCGGATGCCCATAGCCGGTAATGCCGCAGATCGAGTACACCGACTCCAGCGGTATCCGCTCTACCACGCCGTCCACTACGCGGCGATCAAATCGTGGCATCCAGAGGCTTGGCTTCACTGCCTCTTCAAGCGCCAAACCATCGGTGGGAACTGTATCAAGGCCGAGGGCAGCAACCGCCTTGTAGTAGTGAAACTCTGTTCGCAGGATGTCTTTGTCGAGCTCGCCGCCTCGATTACGCGCGAACTTGATCAGCCAGTGACGGCACGCCTGGTCATCAGGGAGCATCGCATCAGCGTACAGAGCACCGCCGTGGGCTTGAGTCATGACCAGCTTGGGCGCTTGACCGTTGGCGCCGGTAGCGCCGCCCAATGCAGCGCCGGTTTCGTAGGCGTACTCAAGAAACTCGTTCGTCCTGTCCACGACCTCAGCATGCGCGAAAGCCTCGCTCCGATCCGGCTGAAGGCCTTCCACCGACTCCTTGATGCGCAAATGCCCAATAGGGGCCGGCGTGAAGCTTTTTAGAAGGTACAGCCCCATTTCCATGCCTTCGGGCTTAAGACGCCCGTAGCGGGATTCAAGAGAGTCCCTTGCCGCACCAGAGGGAATGATGTCGTAGAGGAATGCTGGATACCCTTTGACGACGTGGTGGTCCCAGTTCAACGGAAGGTTAACGCTCAGGGCCAGTTCGCAACGATCTTCCATGCGATCAACGTGGTTGATGATGTAGTCGTTGTCGTATGCGACCAGACACCCTCCATCGGCAACACGCTCGGGGTTGTTAACGGTAAGCGTCGCTGCATCGCTCCATGCACCATCGGAGAAGGCTTGGATCGTGAGTCTGAGCGGCATGTGCATACCATTAATCAGCATCTGAATGCTGATTATCATATTGCACAGGGTTTAAACCGGCAATACTCTGCTGATTAAAAGCCTTGGGAGAGAAGAACCGGCACTGTGATGCCGATTTAGTGTTCACAGCAATTGAGCTTCATAAAGCAAGCGGCGTAGTACTCGCCGCGCTACAGCTGACGCAACTGAGCGGCTGATTGAACACATCGCGATGAGCTGAAGGCATATCGGCTGGAATCCGTAATCACGTCTTGCCCTCGATAGGTCAACGGCTTGATCAGATCATGTGACGAAGTGGACAGCCCGGTCTCACGCAAGCGGCCCTACTTCCCTTCCATCAGCCCGAACTCAGTCCTACTCGACCGCTGCCGCGCGTTTGTCCTCTAGCAATTTGCCGCACTGCTCGGCCGCAAGACGGCTGATGATGCGCATCGCTTGATGGATCCCCGCTGTATTGCGGAAGGACAGTTGCGGGTTGTGCTCGCACTCCAGAACATCGTCGTGCTGAACCAGTGCCTCACCTAGCAGTTCAAGGGTCCAGGCGTAGCTCTGGATTGTCGACAGGCGCTCCTGGTTAGTCATGCGAACACCTGCTTCAGCCGTAAGCGTCTGCCGAACACACCTTCAGAATCCCCAGATTAAGGGCGATGGTGTCCACCTAAAAATACGTGGACACCATCGCCCTTAATTCAAGGAACACCATGCGTCAGCGCACCTCTTATCCCAAACCCTTCAAGGCCCAAGTTGTCCAGGAATGCCTGAGCCCCGATGTATCCATTGCCAGCGTGGCGCTGCGGCACGGCATCAACGCTAATCTGGTTCGCAAGTGGATACCTATCTATCGTGACCGGCAGGCTTCTGGCTTGCCTGCATTTGTACCGTTTAAGCTTGAGACCGCTGCGGCGACGCCTGCTCGGCAGGATCAGGATGTAGCCCGCATCGAGATTTCTTCGGGGCAGCGAACAGTCACTGTGAGCTGGCCGATCTTCGATCCGGACGGCTGCGCACGCTTCATCCGCAGCCTCTCCCGATGATCCGCATCGACGCCATCTGGCTCGCCACTGAGCCCATGGACATGCGCGCCGGTACGGACACAGCGTTAGCCCGTGTGGTCGCGGTGTTCGGTGCGGCGAAGCCGCACTGCGCTTATCTGTTCGCCAATCGCCGCGCTAACCGCATGAAGGTGCTCGTACATGACGGCGTTGGCATCTGGCTGGCCGCGCGCCGCCTGAACCAAGGCAAATTCCACTGGCCTGGCACTCATCGAGGCCACGAAGTTGAACTCGACGCCGAACAACTTCAAGCGCTGGTGCTGGGCCTGCCCTGGCAGCGGGTGGGTGCTAACGGTGTAATTACGTGGCTCTGAATCGGCTCTTTTAGCTGTGGCAGGTGTGCTGCTTTGGTAAAATCCAAGGCATGACTTCCTCGCCCAATCTCGACCAAATGACGCCCGATCAACTGCGTGCACTCGCTGCGCAGTTGCTGTCGAAGGTCGACACCATGGGCCGAGAGAGCCGTCGCGACAAGACCATCATCGAGCAGCTCTCTCACGAAATTGCCGTCCTCAAACGCCACAAGTTTGCCAAGCGCAGTGAGCAAATCAGCCCGGCGCAAGGCAGCTTGCTGGATGACTTGCTCAGCACCGATCTCGAAGCCATTGATGCCGAGTTGAAAGCACTTCGTCCCGCCCCTGCACCGGACGAACCACGCCAACAGCCTAAACGTGCGCCGCTGCCGCCGCAGTTCCCTCGTACCGTCATTCATCATGAGCCAGAGAACACTCAATGCTCCTGCGGCTGCCAACTTCAACGCATCGGCGAAGACGTCAGCGAGAAGCTGGACTACACCCCCGGCGTGTTCACGGTTGAGCAACATGTACGTGGCAAGTGGGCCTGCCGCCAATGCGAAACACTGACTCAAGCGCCGGTACCGGCACAGGTGATCGACAAGGGCATCCCCACTGCCGGCTTGTTGGCCCACGTGATGGTGGCCAAGTTCGCCGACCACCTTCCGTTGTACCGGCAGGAAAAGATCTTCGGCCGTGCCGGCCTGGCGATCCCGCGCTCGACGCTGGCTCAGTGGGTCGGCCAAACCGGTGTACAACTGCAACCGCTGGTAGATGCACTGCGCGAAGCCGTGTTGGCCCAGCGAGTCCTCCATGCCGATGAAACACCGGTGCAGATGCTGGCCCCGGGCGAAAAGAAAACGCACCGAGCGTATGTCTGGGCCTACTGCACGACACCGTTCTCGGTACTGAAAGCGGTGGTCTACGACTTCAGCCCCAGCCGTGCAGGCGAAAATGCGCGCAACTTCCTAGGCACTTGGAACGGTAAGCTGGTGTGCGATGACTTCGCAGGCTACAAGGCTGGCTTCGAGCAGGGCATCACCGAAATCGGCTGCATGGCCCATGCCCGGCGCAAGTTTTTCGACCTGCATGTGGCGAACAAAAGCCAGTTGGCCGAACAGGCGGTGCACTCCATCGGCGGCTTGTATGAGGTCGAACGGCAGGCCAAGGACATGAGCGATGAAGATCGCTGTCGATTACGCCGAGAAATGGCGGTGCCCGTCGCTGAAAAGTTGCATGAGTGGATGATCGCTCAACGCGCACTTGTGCCCGAGGGCTCAGCCACGGCCAAAGCTCTGGATTACAGCTTGAAACGCTGGGTAGCGATGACGCGCTACCTTGATGATGGTGCTGTGCCCATCGATAACAACGCCTGCGAAAACACGATAAGGCCGTGGGCGCTTGGTAGGTCGAACTGGCTATTTGCTGGATCGCTGCGCAGCGGTAAGCGGGCAGCGGCGATCATGAGTCTGATCCAGTCGGCGCGCATGAATGGGCATGATCCGTATGCGTATCTCAAGGATGTACTAATGCGGCTGCCGACGCAGAAGGCTAGTGAGATCGAGCAGCTACTGCCACATCAGTGGATGCCGGGCTGACTTGCGCAAGGCGTATTCCCCGTACGCTTACCTTCAGCCTTGAGCCGGACAGGCCCAACGTGGAAACGCAGCACAATGGCCGAGCGCAAAACACCAGAAGATTGTCACGGAGGGGAACGGATGCGGGGATCCGCAACGGAGCGGTTGTGATCATGCATGGAGTCCTTTTCTGTTAATGCACCACACCAGCCGTCGCCAAACGGTTGGGTGGCAGCTGTACGCGGGTTGGCGAACCGAGGAGAAGGAACCCGGCAGACCCGAAGGTCTCCCACGCACAGCCGCCATTACACGAAACTGCAGACACAAAAAAATCACCACCAATTGTGGTAGGGGCGCAATTGCGCTTTTTTTGGTCGAGTGGCTCAACCCGGTCGCGGAATTGGCCGCGCCAATCTAGCTTTCCAGAGCAACGGATGCAAGTTTCAAAGTTGTGGGAAATTTCTTAATCGTCTATGGCGTCGGATTGCAAGGTGGCGGTGCCTGGAATCGCTACAGGTATTAAGTTAGCAAGAACCTGAGGGTAGAGAAGGGCTCCATATCTCTAGATACCGCCGATAGGAATCGTATGAACACAGAAGGCATTAAATAGGATGATAAGTAGCCTTAGGGCAAGGACCTTTATCTCTCAAATAATACCTTTTCCAAATACGTACGCCTATAGAAAATAGACGTGGGAGCTTTTAAATTCCTTGTAAACTATCGGCCGAGCTGTTCTGAAATGCTATCCCTGCAACTCTGGCTTACGCTATCAAGCCTGATCGAAAGCTTTACAGTTGTCAAAATTTCGAAGTAGGGGAAAGGATTGAGCCGGTGGTTCAACCGGCTCAGCCGTCCACCTATTGGAAGCACAGAACTAACTCAAACCTCACCTTTACCAAAATAATGCAAAAGCGATTGGTGCAGCGTATAGACTCGCAGTAATTATAAGTCGAGCCAGCAACCAAAATACAACGTGAATCGACTCAGAAACGGTAGGATGCCTGCTTGTCAATTGAGAAGCTAAAATTCTAGCTATCCGATCATCAATTTCCCGATGATTTTCAGCCTCATTCAAAAGCTCATCATATCTAGCTGACTGATCCGATGTGAGTAACGCGTTTTTTGGTATAGATCTATATAGCTGATGCAAACCTAAATAGTTTCTACGCATGTGAAGAGCCCTTCCTCTGAAGTCTCGATTAGAGACGGAAAGCGAAACCCCCAGAAGTGCCACTGCAAGAATAGCAGCCATGACATCGGTATCTTCACCAAAGACCTTTGAGTGCTTGATAGAAACTACAGACAGAACCGTGCTTAGTATTGCATACCACACCAGCAAAAACTGTGAATGCAGATCCAGCCATTCTAACCGCTTATGGGCTTGGATTCGCGCCTTGTAAGTAAACCATACATTGTCGCTCAAAATACTCTCCTATCTAATTGGTACGAAAACATCAACACCCCATGAAGCCTCATAAAGACACTTGCATAACAGGAAAATATGTTTTTCACCCTAATGAAATACACACCACACCCACAAAAACCACAGCATTCTTGACCTATGATCTTCATCAAGAGAGGAGTTAACGCGTTTGCCGACCAAATTCTGCTCTTACCTGATCAGCTACTCCACTACCTTCTAAATGGATGCCAATTTCATCATAATCGTTTCCATGTGCAGAAGCAGACAGCCAGTTCAAGCTAGTGATTACCGCGTTATTACTATCCCACGCTAAAATTTTGGCATGAACAGCAGGCAAAGCGATCTTCTCAAAACTAATATTAGCCTCTCCAATTGAACTCGAGAGCGCATCAACACTATCCTGACTAAATCCAGCGCTAGTACAGCCATAGTATATCTGCGCTTCAACAGCGCTATTGGATACCGATGTAATGAGAGGCAGTATAACTGGCCGCTGCGCAATATGACTAAACCTGTGACTGCACACAAATATATCAGCCTCCGCCTCATCCCTGGCTTTACGAACCAAATCATAATGCTCATTCTTTAAAACAAGCTTTACCTTAACAGACTTACGACATAGCTTTCTATTCGTTTGCACTACTCCTTTAGCAACAGAATTAGCTAAAGTTGAGAGCTCTCGACTGAACAAATTAGAAACTCTTGAGATCCCTTGCGATAAAGTACTGGAAACCCTCAACATATCAGATGCAAATGATTTACTAGATACCTTTACAGACGCCTCAAATAAATTAAAATTACTATTCAACCAATTGCATGAGCCTAAAATTACAGAGTAATCGCCAATAGAGTCATCAAATATCATGAATTTCGAATGCGATCCAGTAGGCTCCACATGCACGTTAATTAAAGTATCCAGGCCTTCAGCTTTGGCTTGCTCAATCAAAGTATTTAAAGAGTCCCTCGTATCTTGATACGTCTGTAGATCCTTGCTCTCACCAGGTTCTACTTGCCCCCAGAGTATATCAACCCTAACTGATTTTCGTGCCAGCCCAAAAAGCTTGTCCTTCAACGATACCAACTTAGAAGGATTAATGAATGTTGAATGAATGACGAGCCTAGATCGAGCTGATTCAAGAACTCCCTCAAAGGTTCTCTTATGACTATCACCACCTAGGATCAGATTGACCTCATCTTCACTTAACTCAAGTGTAGTGAAAGTTTTCGAAACCTCAGAGCCTCTGACCACCAATAACTCTTGCTGCTGATTTGAAGACCCTCCAAGAACCTCAAGCTCTTCCCATTTCTTTTGGGCCGCCATAAGTATCTGCTCACTCAATTTTTCAGAAAGGTTAGGCGGCGCATTCCCAATCCTATCAGAATCATCAACAGATACTAACCCATACCTTATGTTATCTCTACTGATCCTTATATATGTATCATCAATTGCAACGGCTTCTTCATCCCCTTCAGAAACACAATCAAATATGTCTGCATGATGCGCTGCCCTGTAAGGCTTTGAAAATGCAAGCGACGCTATTAAATTTCCTTTTGCCGGGGTAATTTCATTTAATCTCTTCTCATTATATAACTGAAACAACTGTTGTCGATGACCTACCCTGTAGCAGCCAGCAGTACATGGATCAATAATGAATTGACGAACAGATGTAATGGGTTCCTTCTCCAGCGGAAGTTCTTCCAATGTTGCAACTGCTTGGCCGCGAGGAGTGGAAACGAAACAGAATTGCCTATCGACCTCCGTAAGCTCAAGCCAGCCGGCTTTCATTAGAGGTATAAGCATTTCAACCACAAGACGCTTAGGAAGATTTGACGCCTCTGACAGTCCCTGAGCGGACACTGGCTTTTTTACAATTGCCTGCAGCAACAAATGGTCGATTGCACCCCAACGTTGTCCTCTAAGAATTTTAAAGCGCTGCTGCTCATAATGAAAAGGCACAGCGACGAATATAGTAGGCCGATTAGACATTGCAATCACCATTTTTAGAGGTGCGACTGGATGACTTTCTCTTATATCCTGATGAGCTCTTATCTAGAGGCTGCAGCTTTATGCCGCGCGAATACTTTCCAAACAACTCATGAGCAGATATAAGCGTTACCTTTCCAGAGTCTATCATGGACTCGAGCTTGGCAATCAACCTCATGAAAAATTCGGCTTGAGAGTTCAGGTTGGCATCCGTAGTTTTAACTGCATTACTGCCGCCCCAGTACTTCACGAAGGAATAAGATCCAACAATTATTAGCTTATGTCGTGCCCGACTTAATAGAACATTCATACGGCGCTCATCGGCCAGAAATCCTAAAGCACCTCTCAGGGTTGGGTTTCCGTTGTTCCTTACTAAAGACACAATTACAACATCTGCTTCACTACCTTGGAAAGCATCAACGGTGCTACAAAAGTCAGCATGATCGTTAGCTGGATCAAATTCAGACAGGTGCGAGAATTCTGACTTAAGCTTTCCCTGCTTGTATATAAATCGCGAAATACGTCCAACCTGTTCAGAATAGGGAGACAAGATTGCTACTTTACATCTGGACTCTGAATTTTTATTGGCTTGCAACTCTCCAAGCAATGATGTGATCACCTTGCGCTCATTCAGATTTTGCCATCTAGGGTAGTTATCGCCTAACTTCATATTCTTAGTAGTTTGTACATCCGGCATGTCTACCCAAGTGATTGGGGCCGAGTTCGCAAGTAATTTAGATGACTTGAATGAGTAAGGCAAAATTTTATTCGGACTAGTATAGAAACGCATCTTATCTTCATCAGTCGACAACTCATCATCATAAAATACATGGGATATAAGCTCTGCGATGTTGGGATGCATTCGGTGCTGCACTGTAAGCATGCTGCCGATAGCCGTCCGGCCATCATCCGACCCAAACATCAGTTTGTGTTGTTTTGCCTCTTCAACCTCGTCCTCTACCAAGGCCTTGAATAACATTAGGTATTTTGAAGCGGCCCGCCCTATGTCCGAGATACTTTTCTCTGAACCCTGCAGATCTTCCAGAAAACCCTTAGTAGCTTCCCCCTTGACCTTATAGCTAAAAATACTTTCACTATCTTGCAATAATACTTTGAGCTTTTCGGGTGACTCTAGAACCGATATGATCTCGTTGGACCTGAATGGCGGAAGTTGTTTATGATCTCCGATCATTAGTCTGCGATGTGAGAGTAAGAGAGGGCTAGCCAACTCCAAGCCCGTTGCCTTTCCGGTTTCCTCCATCACTGACCAGTCAAACTGAGCCCTATCCTTGATCATTCTTTCGACTTGCTCAGAGTTAGTGGTTGAAAAAACAATATTCGCAGCCCTGAGCAATTGATTGATTATCGGATGTCTTTTGAATATTTGCCCGGAAAGCAATCCCCTAACATCACTCTTAATCTGTTCCGAATTGGAATTCAAATACAATTCGCTATTTATAAAGCCTGCTATATATCTCTTGGCCTTTTCATCGGCATCAACTAAAGATGTTTCATCATTTTTATCTTGCTTGCTACATCTTATAATTAAAAGGTCATCAGAAAATTCGCTTTCCTTGATATGAGTGCACACCTCATGAAAAAGATGTTGAACCGTTGCGTGACTTTGAGCCGTTAGAAGTATTCGACTATCAAACTCCTGGTCGAAAAAATATTTTACCAGCGTTGAAACCAAAAAAGTCTTCCCCACGCCAGGTGGCCCTTGGACAAGCGAGAGCGGGTGGGTGGATACAATTCTTTTAAATGATTTTTGCTTTGACTCATCAAGCCCATTAACATGCCTGTCAATATTAGCAGGCAATGCAAATGTATTAGAATGTTTTTGCGGCGACATAAGAACATTGATCAACTCAGTATGCGACATCAATGTATCCAATGCTTTAGATCGCCTACTCAACTGCCTGATGGTACCCTGAAGAGAATTTGGTGCAATGAAGTAGCTTTGCTGAAAAGGAATGTGTGTCTTGCTGGTAAAAATGTATAGTATATCGCCCTCATCAGATATATTATATTTCTGATAATCTAAGAAAATTTCTTCGTCTTCTTTTCCAAAGCCATTGCCACTAACCAAAGTCCAAACCAAAGTTTCAAACTCACCTTCGTCTCGCTTAAGTATTTTTTCAAGTCTTACTGCGGGCGGCTCCAGCCCTAGCGACCTAGCTAATCGTTCAGAGTCCTCACCAGCCTTACTACAGAGATGAACATTATAGAGCTCTCCATCACTTTCGGAGCTAACTAACTCAACAGGGAAAATCTCTGCCCTTGCATATGCTATTTCGGCAAGATGACAAACTGTAAATCCGTCAATCAGTTCCTGCTGCTCAGCAGTCCTAACTGAGTCCGAGCCATCAAACTTATTAAACAAAGACGTCCAAGAACATTCCTCTGAGTCTTGAGCACAATCACGATATACATTAAATGCATCTGCAATTGTTATTGTTGCTATTTTTTCAGAGGAAAGCGGAATAGCTTTAGCAAATTTCATCAGATGCTGTGGGGGCTCGCTATATGCACGATCACATACCGCTATATTCCATGTCTTTTCTCCAGAACTCCTATCTGGACTAAACTGGTCAAGCTGGTAGGTGAGAACATTTCCTTTAAGCAAATATGTCGGCACTTTATTTGGCGGCGTTGCCTTTAGCAGCAAAGCCGAATCAGCAATATCTTTTTCGACGTAATTTTTCATCTCTAACGTATTGGTCTTATCTAATGTGACACCATATTTTGACTTGTATATATCTTGAATTTTAGATGTAACACTATTGGGGTGTGCGGTGGCGGCGGGGTTGCTTGAGACTTTGATTGCTAGACTATAGGGGGTCGAAGACTTTGATGCACCGAGGTCAAGCGCCCCAATTATTTCGAGAATAGAGTCCCTAACAAATAACCCGTCTATGTTTTCATAAGAAGAACTAGATCTGAATGGAATTACACCCAGAAGCTTCTTAATAAAAATTATTTCAATGAGCATTAAACCTGACATTATCGATGCTTCTTTGACTGGCGTGGTGATACGCCTCAAAGATTCAATATCCAGCTTGAGCAGGTTAGATATCAAAGCCCCGAAATCTCTCCAATCATTTGCGAAAGAGTAAGCAGGCGCTTCTGAAGTATATGTTAATCCAGCGGAAGCATTGGAGAGGGCGGGTACACGCATCGCCCATTCAAATCCAGTAAGTTGAAAGTCTTTGCAGCTATCATGCTGGTATGCAGTAGCCAGAATGGAGTCTTCACCTAACTGACGATGCAGCATCCCTTGATTGTGCAAAATTTCAATAGCTTCAGAGACTCTGAGAATATTCCTCCAAAAGTGAGCGCGCTGCGCTGGCCTCTTTAAATTCTTTATCCAGAAAGGCTTACGCGTTAGAATTTTTTGATTCATCAGGAATGAAAGCGGCAGTCTTTCTTGGGTATCTAAAACCAGATAAAAGCCTTTGGAATCTTTTCCTGACTCTACTAATGTAGCGATTAAATCTTCTGCCCCTGGAAATCCATTGAGCCTATGAAGCTGGCGAAGTTCATGAAGCCAAATTGCCTCAACCTCTTCATCGTGAACTTCCTCAGCTCTCGGCCAATGCTTAATGATAAAAACTTCACCTTCCCTTTCAGCGCTATATATGATCGGCTTAGCAAGCCTTACATCTTCCTGAAATAAAGGAACATCATCAATGTTGTATTTTTCTAGAAAAAAATCTTCTATATCGCTCATTTTTAATTCCTTTTATTGTTCACCCTAGTCCTAACCTACCAGATTGCCAGAGCAAAGTGGAGGCCATATGCCACTAAGATTTTTTCTCCTCAAACCGGTCCAACCTTACTTCAAAGGCGCTCCCGTAATCACCGTATGGAATAAGCACGAGACACAAGGACGCCATAGCTTTTGGGAAATCTTGGAAGCGCGTTGCGATGCGGCGTTGCGCTTTCGATGCTCGTGCCGTCTAACAACCTGAGCAAGGCATGCGTGGTATGCGTCTATCCAGTGCCATGTGATGAGGGTCCAAAGCGGCGCGCGTGTCAGGTATCTCCTAACTACTATGTTTCAGGTCGAACTCACTCCAACGTGCGAAGTGCAACTCGCTGGAGCATACGAACACATGAAGGGACAGCACAACGGCCAGTCAAGTGAGCGTGCGCCGCTTTTAGTTCTTGAGACGGTCCATCAACTCAGCCAGAGGTGACAGCGGGAGTGCAGGCCGATGCGTAACCCGTGGCGCGCTGATGAAGCCCTCAAGGTCATATGCAGTGTTCACCGTAATCAGCCGTAGTCGCTTCGCCTCACGTATGATGCTCTGCAGGTAGTTTTGTATCCTTAAGGCCACATCGATCGTGCCGCGTTTCTTGATCGCCTCAAGCGGTTGCGTGAGGTCGAAGGTATCCAGATCAACGATGGCGAGTACGCCTAGCAGGGGGAATACGTGAGTCTTCAAACGACTCAGCACGGTCCTGGAATGGCCAGGCGCCCACTTCACGGACATTTCCTTATGCCAGTCCAAGGCACCGCGCTCGAACGTGTGCCCTCTGACAACCGCCTCGGCCTTGGCCTGCTGATTGGACGCAATCGGATCAATGCCTTCAGCCAGCATCCGCTTAGTCTCCAGACGCTTCTGCCGAGCATCTGCAAGCCCGATGACGGGATAGTTGCCAAACGAGGTCAGTCCCTCGCGCCCATCCGGTTTCACATACCGGAAGCGCCAGCCTTTGCGGCCATTGGGGTAAACGAGGAGGTAAAGACCGTCACCGTCAAAAAGCTTGTACGGGCGGTCAGTAGGCTTGGCCGAGCGGCATGCGGTGTCGGTCAGGGGAGCAGTAGTACGAGCCATAAGGGTAAACCCCTTTATCGAATCGACTTTATCCCAAACGTTACCCCTAAATCGGCTGGCAGCTGTCGGATTCCGACGGAACGTCATAACGAAAAAACCCGCCAGAAGGCAGGTTTTACGGGGGTTCCAGAGATTTTGGTAGCCTTCGCTGGAACCTGAACTGGTGCGGAGACAGGAGTCGAATCGGGCACCTCAAGCCTAATAGAAATGGGCGTTTCGATGACACCATGCCACCACTGTATACCTAAACATATACCTAAAACGAAAAGTACCCCGGTGGAGAACCATGAACGAGCCCTCCTAAGAGGGCTTGTTATTACCCCTTCTTCGGTGGCGGGGGCGGCGGCGGCGGCGGCGGTACGCGTCTTGGCAGATCCACATCACCTTTGATGTTTCTCATCGGTGGCGGGGGTGGTGGTGGCGGCTTTTGCTCGGACATGACGTGTTCCTATGGGTTGGTTGATATGTAGATCGGCAGGAAGGAGATCAATGACCAAATCACAGCGTAGATGACGTTCCTCGACAAACCGTCAAGCTCGTTGCTTCGTCGATCGTTGTTGGTGGCATTCCTCGTTGCCCCCATGACGTAGTAGTCCATCATGATCTGCATGAAAAAGCTGTTTGCCTGCTCAACGCTTCCGTCGTAGTAATCGATCAGCGTCTTCCGATGTGCCTCAAGCTTTTCGGCCACCGGTATGGCTAGGTCATCAAAGCGGACGCGCCAGGCCCAGGCGAAATGCCACATCGCTCTGATAACGAAAACCCCTGCCCCTAGGTACAGAATCCAGAAAAAGATACCCGCGGTTGTTTCTGTCGCCGGGGCTTTGGGAAGGAGGTAAGAGAGGAAGCTCAAGAGGGCTACAATCAGCGCGAGCGGCAGATTCAGCCTGGAGATCAACTTCTCCTTACGGTCAGCCTCAGCGAGGTAGATCTTCTCGTACAGCTTGTACTCTTCATCATCGGACCTCATGTCACAGTTGCTCCCTCCAAACTCAATGGCTTAGGGCCATCATCCTTCCTACGCAGCTCCATGCCAAGAGCCTCTAACATGACGATGCGAGGGGGGTTGTGTATAGCCATTGTTTAAGCGATGGCCAGGGGGTGGTGTATAGCCGGGCACCACCACCCCGGAACGGTGGGGTGCCGCTTCACCATCCAACGACCGTGGCTCCTCGCCGGCGGGTGTTGCAATCTGACAGCATCCTCTTGCTCAAGCAGATACCGGAAAGTTTGCCGGGATCTACAGCCCCATCTGCCTGATGATCCTGCGCGGCTCCATTCCATCGCGAAGCGCCCTTCTAGCGTCCATGGTCATCTGGTCCAGCGCTTTGCCCTCGAATGCCTTGGCCATGGCGGCGGCCTTCCTGACGATCAGTAGCGCCAGCTCGGGCGGGAAGGTGATCGGTTCCGGGTCGGGTAGGTAGTCGCAGTCGATAACGGACATGGGGCGGCCCTCGATGTGGTGGGGCCTGATTATCTGATAACTACCCAGCATCCGGGTAGTATGTGCCAGGTCGCCAGGCCACCTGCTCCAGCCTGCTGCCAGGGCCTGCTACTTCCGCCGTTTGAAATGGAGAAACCCAACTACTGGCGAGGCTTTTACGACGACGCCGCAAAAGTCTAGAGACCGCCATAATGCGAGATCACCAGAAACCGTCGACTCGCTTGATATTGGTAGTTTCCCCAAGGCTGGCCAACCCCAGGCGATGCCCCGAACTTTCGGGGTATCTCCGTCAGGGAAACACCTTTGCCGCAAGGTCGTGGTGATATCCAACATCACCTTAGGCGTAGTGGTTTCCATTGCTCCCGCCCCACGACGTACGCCCACCGATGAAGGCCGGCTTTCTCTTGACGAGCACGCCCGGAAATTCTTGACGGCGTCCGCTCCCACAGGCCCTCCAGATACAGCGCCAGCCCTTGTACAGCAATGCTTGCAGCCGATCCTGCTCAAGCGAGAGCGGCTGAATCCGTCAAGGCCCTGTCAAGGATTTCGTCAAGGCCTGTCAGGAATTTTTCCGGCCTTGGCCATTCTGGACGAGTACACGCCGGTCGATGGTGGCTATCCTCCCGCGCACAAGATAAATCACCGCTTTCACGTCATTTCACCAGCTGGTGCTCGCGCTGATCCGTCCAGAGCCTGTCCAGAATTCGAGCCTCGGCATTAGACGGGACTGTCCGCGCCAGCCCATCACGCATAGGCGCAGGCCAAGCCCGGCAAGTGATCCAGCGCAGGGGGCCACCGCTCACCGTCAAGTTGGGTCTAGTGCTGGTCTAGTTCCACCTGGCGATTTTGGACGAGCGTGCGTGCGGAGCAGCCCACCACCAGACTGACAGCCAGCCATCACACGCCATAGCGCCAGCACCACCTCGCAACACCAGCGTCGATCCGTCCAAAGCTGTCCAAAATCCGTCAGGGGTCTGTCAGGGGTAAGAGGCGACTAGGGCCGCTACTTTGACGGCCTCCAGCACTGGAAAGACCTCAGACGCCCGGCCACAGAGGGACTGCTATCTGCCTGTCCCGTGATCCGTCAAAGCGTGGTCAAAGTAGCGCCTAGCACCACCAGAAATTTGAGACGGAGCCGACCGCGAGCTTTACCGGCGTAGCCTGGCACAAGGCCTCAGACACCCAGGCCATGTGGGCTCCGTCTCATGCCTGTCTCATATTCGGTAAAGGCTGGGTAAAGCTAAACCTGCGGCGCTATTGGAACAGCAATGCTAGGGGGTTGATCAAAGTCGAGCTGTGCTCCGGATAAAGCAGCTTGCATGAACCGCTCGCGAACGACGGGATAAATCGCCTTCCCGGTGTGCCCTTTGTAATTAACCAGTGCCCAAAGACACCCTCTCCCGCCGAAATCAAAAAACACGGTTCTCCGGGCATTTAGCCAAACCTCACGTGGCCTTTTCCAGGACCAGGCATGGTGGCCACGGTGCGATCCCTCAATGGCCTCAAACTCCTTGCCGTGGAAGAGCTCCATGAGGTCGCGCGTGGACGTTCGGGCATCCAAATCCGCCCGACGAAAGTACCCAAGCCACGAAGCTGCTTGAGCCCCAAAGATCGGCGTAGCCAACTGATATTCGTCAAGCTGGGGATGCTCGGGGGCAGGCAGAGCAACGCCGATGTTGATGTGATTGCGGAAACTCTCACCATTGACGACCCAGATCATCCTCTCGCCATAGAACTGCTCTCGACTTCGCATCTCGTCGAGCGGCATTGGAGAGTTCTGGAGCTCAATCACAAGATCATCAGGCCGCCTGATATCAGCCACATGCCTTTCCCCGTTGGCTTCGTCAATGCGAACGTTTTCACGCCATTCGAAGGGGAAAAGCTCCTTCCAGGCCTTGCGCCATGGTCCTTCATTCTCCATCCAAGGGTCGCAATGACGCCGGCCGGCATGCGCCCAATGCCAGCGAACGATCGGCCCACACTTCGCCTGAGCTGGCGCCCCACACCTCTCACAAACTCCCTTCAATCCGGGAGCAGGCGGCAGTCGCTGCCCATCAACAACTGCTACATCCATTGAAGCCATGCGATTTACTCCGGGGCGTTTGTCCAGGGTGATCTGACGGCCACCCGTGGGGCTACCGCCGCGAATAAAAAACCCCGCTGTCGGCGGGGTTATTATTAAGGCTTCATAGCGTCGGTGGTGGCCTTGATGATCTCTTTCGCCGCCTCGACGCTGATGGGCAGCGTCGCCTGCGGTTCATCCTGCTCAGGCTTGGGCCTGTGGTGGAAGTACCTAAGCAATGCAATCAGCAGAAGCGTCGGAACCGTTGAGAGGGACACGATGATGGGGATGTCGCCAGTAGTATGCGGCCTCACCGAAGCAAAGAAATACCAAGCACCGGCCGTTACTCGAATGTTGCCGAAAAATACGAACCCCAGCAGCGACACATAAAAAATGATGATGAGGCTGACGGTAACGGTGGTAAGACGCTTCTCCCACCGAAACCGCCAAGCCTCTTTCCGAAGGTAATCGCCAATCAGCCCCGGATTCTCAGCTTCACCTTGGGACAGGTCATCGCTCGAAACTGTCATAGCAACCCGATCGCTTTGAGCCGGAACTCCATGGCAGCAGTGGATACTCCGAAGGTCTGCGCCAATCTGGAGAGATCGGTAATCCTTTGCTCAACTACCATGTGCTTGACCAATGCTGCCGGCATAAGTAGTGCGGCCGCGAATCGATTTGCTGCGACCTCTTTGGGGTCACGTGCCTTGGCGCTGAACTGCTCCGTCGTGTCTCGAGGTGCGTCAAGGTCGCCATGGACGTGGTGTCCAATCTCATGGGCAATCGTAAACCGTTGCCGCACCGGGGCGTCAGTGAAGTTGTAGGTGATCAAAGGACGCCCCTCGCGATACGAGTAATGCCCACTTTCATTGGGACGCCAGGTGGCAGGATCAAAGGGAGTCAGAGCCTTCACCTCAATTCCCATCGCTTGCGCTATGGCCTGAGGATTCACCGGCAATCTTCCATCCCAATGGGCCTGAAGGACGTCTGCAGCAGTGCGATACACCATGTCGACCTCCTGTGTCAGTTGGGTTGGTTCATCAAAAATGAGGCGCGATTCTGCCTAAGTCAAGGCCTGGGGTCAAATTCATGTTGACACCGTCGTCGCGCCTCGTTCTATCAGCATACAGAAATTCACTGTTTATTCATACAGCGCTTGCGGCACTAAGCTCTACCTTGGAACCTGAGAGCGGATCGGCTGGCGCTGGGCAGCGAGCATTGTGGTTTTCATGTGGTCATTCACTGCGGCATGGTGGTCACCGGAAGCCGCAATACCGTGGAAACCTCAGTGGAAACCTACACCTGGAAACCATAACTTTTGATAACAGGCAGGCCGCCCAGGTTCGCGCCATGGGGGTTGCGAACCTAGCGTGCGAACACGGGTGCGAACCGCCCGGTACGCACGCCAGAATGCGTACCTGCGGTGCGTACCTTGCTGCGGACTACTGCAGGCTTCGCGCACTGCGCCTGCGTGAAGATCGTGCGTGAAGCGCTGCGTGAAACGGTGCGCTTCCCTGTTACACCCGCTGTTACAGGTCGTTCTGTCGTAGGCCAGAATGATGGCAAACCGTGGATACCGGAGCGGATACCGGGCGATCTGGTCAGCGCCAGCGACCTGGTCAGACGTTGACAAATGTTGACATCAGAGCGGCCCAGCGCCTCTGCCAAGGCACGCCCCCTGTTAGCAAGAGTAGTGCCTGGCCTGGCTAGCCCTCGCCGCAGCTAGCTAAAGGTCAATGCGTTATTTAATACCGCATTCAGTCAGCGCTTTGCTCAGCGACTGATCCAGAGCGTATTCACCGGTAGTGCTGGCAGCCTGATTCATGCCTAGCGTCCGATAGATCAGCACCTTTCCGGTCTTCATCTGCGCCAAGATCTTCTCGGCCTTCTCACCGGTAGCGGCCGTGAAAGGCGACATAGCTTGAGCCGAAGCCTGCAGAGCGGCCTTGTAGGTGCTCTCCAGCATCTGCTGCTGTTTGGCATCACCACCATAGGCCTGCATGGCTTTCAATTGCCCCTCCGGAACGTAGTCCACAGGTGTCTCACCTGTTGCAATGGTCCACGCAGGGTTTTGGTCGATCCTGAGCTGTACATCCCCAACTGGAATCTTGAAGCGTCCACCGCTCCGAATCCCTACTCGCAGTTCCCCATTCACCGATTCAATGTATGGGTAGTAGTGGTTGGAAGCGGTAAACACGCCTCCCACTGTGTAGAAGCTGCCCACAGTTACGCCGCAGGTAGATTTGTCAGTGAACTGGTCGGTGTTACGGACTGTGATCCACTCGACTGATTGGCCGGGACCAGTTGCACAACCGCTCATCACCAGTGCGAGCAGCAAAAGGGCGGGGGTTCTCAATTTCACATTCCTTGTTCAGCATAAGATTTGCGGCCAATTGCCAGCGGGCAATATATCAGGCAGTCGCCCGCCTCGCGTTGCTGCGACAAGCAATTTGGCGGCACACCCGGTGCCTGTTAACAATTGTCAAGGTTGGGCGCTGGCGCAGAGACTACCGGTGATGGCCAGTAACCAAGCACAGTCTGGTTACCAAGTGTGGTTACCAGCCAGCTCAACGAGACAGACGATATGGTCTGAGTGAGACGTTTTGGTCTGTCTCGCGCCACGATTTCGTGAGGTCGCATTTCGTGGCGCGACTCAACGGGGAAGCACAGGCCGTGGGCTTTTACGCTTGGCCAGGCCGTCCGGTGTGCAGCCTCCGCAAGTCAGAGGGTAGTTGGCAAGAGGTCCACATCAGCCTCACTACTCGTGAACACCCGATATCGCTTCGACTGATCAGCCTGAATGGTCACCTCCCTTTCCCTCCGCTGGGCGGCGGTACTGCAAAGCCCCGAACCGGTCACACCGGCGCCAACCACTACTTCACCGACAGGGATCTTGAACGTTGCTTTTTCCTTGGTCGCAAGCTTCGCAGCCAGTTGTCCATCGATGTAGATCGCCATGTCGCATCCCGAACTCACAAAGCCAGAGTCGCGCACAATTGTCAGCGAACCATAGGGTCCAGTTGGATTGATCTGGAATGCGTAGAGCTTACTGGATGGTTTGGCGTCCGACACAGACACTGGCGAAGTTGAGCAGGCAGACAATGCGCACATTAGCGTGGCAGACAGGGCAATATTTTTCACGGCATGCATCCTCCTTGTGATTGGCTGAATCTACCATCTCATGCGCACTGCGTACTGCTACTCCTCGTCAACATTAGAAAAGCGGGGCATTACCTTTAAGCCTTATCCTCCGCCACGATTGATGCCGAGATGATCGCCCCACCCCAGCGGCGATGACCGATACAGATCGGCACCGGGTTGCCGCTGGCAGTGGTGTTCTTGGCGGAGCCAAAAGCATAGGAAGGCATGTTTTCCGGGCTGCCGCTCATGGACAGGCCTTTGGCCTGAGGGCTGAGCATTTGAATGACACCGCCGAGCCCTATAACTGCTCCCATTTTCATCAGAGGAATACCAAAAGCCCCGCCACCCATGGCGGTAGCAACCGCGCCGACAACTATCATTACGGCACCCACAATTGTCTGAAGCGTGCCCGCCCGCTTGCTGCCCTGGATCACAGGGACGAACCACAACTCCTGAGCGCCACCTAGATCTAGCTCATCCTGTCCAATATTCTTGCCGTTCTTGAAAACTGCGAAGCGTAGCCCTCTGCTTTCAGCTTTGGCCAAGTCCTGAGCGAAGCCCGGATAGTTAACATCGATCGCCTTGACCGCTTCCCTAGGGTCGCCGCGATCCAGCAGAAAACTCTGAACTTTGAAATATTTCTTCCGAAGAAAGCCGAGTAGGCGCACTTTGGTTCGGGGGGTGTAATGGGCTGCTGTGGCTGCCATGGTTTAAGTCCTCGATGCGCCGGCGGCGCTTGGCTTGGGGGTCTCGGAGCCGATTAGCTCAGCAAGGATGATGCGAGCGGCCATTGCATCCTCTCGGATGGCCTTTTCACGTTTCGGATCAGGGTTCCAGGCAGCACAGTGGAAGGCCGCTTCGGCACGAGCACACTTGCGCTCTGGTGTTGCCTGCCAGAGCTCCGCCGCTATTCTTGCCTCTTCTTCGGTGAAGTAAGGGCCGTCGAAGTCCTCACGCCCGCCCTTCACAATGTCGGACACGTTCCAGACCTTGTAACCAGCCACCATTGTTGGGTGCTCTTCAAAGTCCGTGCTCTTGCAGGCCTCCGCAAATCGCTCATGGTGTGTTGGCTGTGACGTGCTGCTGTTGCGTGGTTCTGTCATGGGTACCTCTGGCGCCGCTGGCGCTTGTTGTGGGCACATGCCCGGTGGTGTGATCGATCGAGCTGTTCACCCGATCAGGTTGCAAAGAATCGCCTCTGACTCCGACATGTCGTCGCGCTGGCTGGCGATCAGGTAGCGGAATACGGCCAGGGCCTCGGCCTTGTCGCGGGGCCGTATCTGCGCCAGCAGGCCGAACACAAACCAGTCTCGAGCCGTCGCCTCGGGTGGCCCATCGCTGGCGTAAATGTCCACCGCATTGCGCAGCCGGTAGAGCTGGTGCCAGTAGTCCAGCTCATAGAGGCAGTCGGCCAAGGTGTGCGGCGCAACCTCGGGGCGGGCCTCGAAGCGGGCGGCCACTTGGTCCTTGTCGAAGTCCAGTAGGGGGCCGCTCCGCTCGAGGCCTGCCAGGGCGCCAATGCAGAACGCCTCTGCGTCGGTGTCGGCCAGCAAGGCATCACCGAAGCGCGCCGCCCCCTCTAGCCTCAGCCGATGCTGTTCGATGGCCCGGGTGGACAGCGCATCCAAGTCAGCGAAACCGAACGACGACATGGCGGCGAACAGGTGGCCGGGATTGGTGGCCACCAGGTGAGCCGTGTAGCGTTTCTGCAGCACATCGAGCGGCGTCTTGATCTTCTTGGCGGCCTCCATGGCACGGTCGATCAAAGCCGCCTGACCCGTGTTGATGATCGAGCGCAGCCACAGCACCGCATCCACTTCCTTGTCACCGGTGACCACCTCCTGCGGCGGCAGCTCGGGCACGCTCGGTAGCGTCTCGGTGCTGGCGCTGATCGGCGGCAGGGTGAACATGGCACGGTGCTGCTCGTTGTCTCGGAATGCCCCGGAGCGTGAAACCAGGGTCTTCACCGTCCCCAGCGGCAGGCCGGTGATCTCGGCAACCTCCCTGAGAGAGTGGCGGCGGCGCAAGTCCAGCACCAGCCGGCGCTGCTCGCTTGAAACCCTCTGTTTCGTCTTGGCGGCTGAATCCGCCTGTTTCATTGCTGGCACGGTCATGGCTCACACCACCCTCAGTTTCGGTGGCAGCTTCGGCCCGAAAGGCGCCCCAGGCGCGAATGGGTCAGGCAACACGCCATCGGGACAGTCCCTGATGAAGTCCGCCATGGCCGCGTGGCAGGCGTTGAACAGTGGTGCGTCATTCCACTCCTGCCCACGGCGCTCTGCGCTGTCCTCCAGCGCATGGATGAACACCAGGCCTTCCAGGCTGGTGACGCCCTCCTGCCCAGTCCGCTCGCGCTCCACCGTGTTCACGCTCAAGAGGTCGCACAGGCGGTCGAACCCCAGGGCCTTGGCCAGCCCGTCATGGTCGATCAGCAGCGACCGGCCAAACCCGGCCAGCGCCACCAGCGCCTTGGCTTTCTCAACGGATCGGTGCGTCTGCGCCTGCTCCTCCAGATCGGCAATGGCCTGTTGGGTGAACGGCAGGAACGCTTTCAGCTTGCCCGCCTGGCGGCGCATGGCACGTCGCTCGGCGCGGATCGCATCGAGGTTGCGGCTGATGTTGCGGCATATGCGCCGGGTAGTGATGATTTGCGTGCTGGCGCTGATACCCGGCTTCGAGACGATATCGCACAGGCGCATGGTCGGTGTGAGCGTCATGGGTGGGCCTCCATGGGCGAGTTGTCGTAGGTGGTGCGCAGCTCGGTTCCGATCAGGCAATGGCGGCCGGCAGGCGCATAGCAGCTCCGGCAGGTCATCACATGGCTGATGTACCGGTCGCGTGCCTGGCGCCATTCAGGCGTGGCGTTGGCGGCGTTGGCGTAGGGGCTGGACGGCAATGGCGCAGGCTCGACCAGCACCAGGCGCGGACGATCCGGGGCGCGTTTCGCTATGGGCGGTTTGCCAGCGCCAGCAACGTTCGGCGGCATGTGATTGAGCAGGTCGGCAAGGAGGCTCATAGCGTCACCTCTCCCGGATTCCCATCACGCCCAAATGTGTCTGTGAAAAAAAATCGGGGGAACGGGGGAACGCGGGGAACACCCCGTGTTTCTGGGGCCTCCAGCGGGGGTACGTGTTCCCCACGCGAGAAACGGGGGAACAGTGATAACCAAACATCAGGAAAGACACTGGCGCTTATATTCAAAAACATGTTTGTGTTCCCCCTGTTCCCCAACACTTCAATAAGGGGGAACGGCTACAGCCCACGTATTTACTGGCTGTTCCCCCGTTCCCCCTGTTCCCCACGTTTTTAGGTTCCTGTGGATTCGGGCATTTGCGTTGGGTGGTGATGACGGTCATAGGCCACCGCCTTCGCTATCCATGGCGTCGGGATCGATCACATAAAGGCGCGCAGACCCACCAGCAGGCACGCGGTACTTCTTGGTCCTGCGGCTATCCCGGTCGGTATCGTGCTTGGCGAGCGCACCAGCGCATTCCAGCGCCTTCACGACACGCGCCAGCCCGTGGCCGTGGGCAGCCTCTGTCAGTGCGGACTTGTTAAACAGGTACAGGCGCTTGGCGCCAACCACCTCCCAGTACCCGGCGCGGTTGAACACCTTGGTGTCCGGCGTCTGGTCTTCTACGTCCGAAAATCGGCTGCTCCCGTGCTTGTCGATGAAGTCGAGAATGCCGGCCAGGATCTGGCGGTCCTCGGCGTTGCCACCGCCCACGCGGCTCAGCCACTCGCCGTATAGCAACTGGCAGTCAGCCAGAGCGGTGCCCGGTGTCCAGGGCAGGAGGCCGTAGGCAATGGCCATTTCGCCCGCCAGCGCGATCACCGCGAAGCGATCGGCCACCCGTCCGGCCTGGGCGTTGTCCTCGACAAACTGGGCGCGGATACCGGCGAAGTCCTCAAGCAGCCCGGGTCGGTCATCGCTGGCCAGCAGCTTCTCCACGAAGGCCGGCCCGATGTGTCCATGGTTCGCTCCTACGGCCACCGTGAGCTGGCGGTGAAAGTCGGCGCCCTCTAGGCCGTGCAACTCATCGAAGGCACGGTGCGTGCGGGTACCGGCGTTCACGTCGACCATGCGCAGCTCAGCGCCAGCATGGGCGGCGTTACCGCTAATGGCAGCGTGCTCGGATAGTGAGCGCTCGCCGCTGGAAAGTGCCAACAGGCGCCAGCTCAGTTTGCCGCGGGCTTCCCGGTCGCGGGTCATGGTGCCCTTGCCCTGGCCGTTGGCGAGCGAGTAGGCCATCTCCTGTACGCGCTTGGGATCGGCCCGCTTGATCTCGTCCAGGGGCAGCATGGTGTCGTTACGGCTGGACGCCTCGATCTCCAAGCCGCCCTTGGTCATGTCCCACGATGCGGCGAAGATGCCGGGATCGCCCCATATGGACGAGCCGATCAGTTGCGCCAACGACTTGCCGCTGGAGCTGTCGCCCACCAGGTGAACACCGCCACCCAGCACACCCACCAGGCTCAGCAGCGGGCCAGCGAGGGCGCAGCCGATGGCCAAGGTCAGTACCGGGTTACCCTCGCACTTGGCCGCCACCTCGGCCTTCCAGCCGTCGAGGGTGCCGCGCACGCTGAATAGGTTCTGCCCCTTGGCGCTGGCCTGATAGCGCACCTTGTCGCTGCCGATGGTGCGTCCAGGCAGCACGAACGCGCCCGACTCATGCCAGCCAGGGCGGCAGGTAGTGGCGAACACCTCTGCAGGGCGCTGGTCCAGCAGGTACTCCATGAACTGGCCACGCTTCTTCAGGGCGATGATGACGCCCATGCCGAACAGCGTGCGCCTGGCGTCCTCTCCGCTCCCGCCGAACACCTCCATGGGAATGATCCACTCCTTGGGGCCGTTGTCGGTGAACAGGCGCAGGAACCGGCCTTCGCTGCCGTCGTCGCTGTTGGTGGTGCGGGCAGCGACGGTCACCGGCGTGGCGATCCACTCGTCAGTAATCGGGCGGTCGGCCTTGTCGTCGTCGCTGCCGTCGTCGCCGGCGCTGCGCTTGAAGCCGTGCCAGTACACGCCGGGTTTGAGCCTGCGGCCTTTCTCATTGGTCACCCAGTGCTCGTACACGCCCCAGCACGGGCGATCAGGCTCGACCTTGGGTGCTTCGGGGCGCAGGTTGATGACGTTGGTATCAGGCGGGCGCATGGCGGCACCTCCAGGCGGCGAGATCGTTGAAGTCGGAAAGGGTCGGCGGCGCGTCAGCTGGCCACTCGGGGAGAGTCACCAGGCCGCCACACGCGGCAGCGGCCTCATGGGCGGCTGTGCGCCCAGGGTTGCCCTTGCCCAAGGCCTCAGTCTGGCGGTCGTCGTCGCCGGCGATGATGATTTCCGTATCGGGGTAGTCAGCCCGTAGCGCCAGCGCCACCGCCTTGAGGTTCCCGGCATTCATCGCGCAGGCGACCGTGTAGCCGCTCTGGTGGAGCGTGGCACCCGTCGCCCAGCCTTCGCAGATGCATAGGGGCTTGCCCGGCGTGATGCGCCCCAGAGGCGAATAGGCGCCCTTGATCCGCCCGCCATACAGGAATCGCTTGTCGCCGTCCGGGGCGATCCGTTGCAGGTTCACCAGCACACCACCGGCGTACAGGGGGATCAGCAAGTCGTCACCACGCTGGCGCAGGCCGTGGGCACGAATGCCCTTGGCGACCAGGTACGGGTGGGCCGGATCAGCACGGCGAGCATCACGCCACCAGCGCTGAGCTAGGGTTGCCGCCTTGAGCTGGCGCCGTTGCCGTTCCGCCTCGCGCTGGCGCCGGGCCTGCTCGATGCGATGGCGAACCTGTTCGGCTTCGCGGGCGTCGACCGGCTCACGGCTACACCAGGTGCTGGTGCCGCCTGTCTTCCAGCTCCCGAACGCGCCCGAGGCGATGCCATCGGCAAACAGGCAGTACCAGCCGTTGAGCGTGCCGGGCTTGTCGCCGGGGACGTGGAAACGGTGAATGTCGCCATCGTCCAGGGGCAGCCAGTCAAGCGGGCCATAGGCTGACTGGAGCACGTCACGGAAAAGGATCGTCGCGTCGGTCATGCGGCCCCCTGCGGCGGCATGAAGCGCTTGGCCAGCCGCTCCAGTTGGTTGGTCAAGCGCTCCAGCTCGGGGCAGTGACGGCCTGCGTCACCCTCGGCAATGCGCAGTTCGAGGAAGCCCGCCAAGGTTTCCACCAGCAGCGCATAGCTGGCGCTGTCGATGTGGGAGCCAGCAGTCGGTGGACCACCGGCGCCCTTGCGGCGAATGGGCGTGACCTTACTCATGGCCCATTCCTTGGCGATCAGCGCCAGCAAAGGCTCGGCAGACCTGGCCGTTGTTCACCGCGTGCCAGTAGGTCAGAGCGTCCAGCGAATCGACCAGGCAGGCTGTCACTACAGCCTCAGAACTACGCAAAACTACGCGGCCACACTCGGCGTCGGCCTGGCTCAGGAATGGCCCCAGCAAGGCCCGTTCGGCCTTCGGATGGCTCACGTAAAACAGTTCGGTGGCTTTCTTCGGGCAAGCCGATCCCGTCAGCGCAGCGAGGCGCTGTTGAAAACTGGTCATGTTTAACCCCTTAGTTTTGTGTCGTGGCGATGAACGCGGCGGTGGTAATGGCCCTCACCGATCACCCCCTTGCTCAGCAACCATGTCGTCAAGCAGCTCGGCCCAGGCCATGGCGGTGTGTTGCGCCATCACGGCGGTGACGCGGGCGACGATGACTGGCGTGGTGGGTGCGGCGATCAGCGCAAGAGCCATGCTCAGTAGTACCAGCACGCCTTGTACGTCGCGCAGATCGTCTTGGATATCGCTCGGCAACTGGATAACGGAATTCATACAAGACCTCCGTTAGCGGCAGGCTGGCCAACAACACCATGCGAGGCACCAAGGTGGCGATGGCGCCAGCAATAATTGCCACTGAACGACTGGATCTGCTCGAGGTGACGGGCAATGTCGCAGGCCAGCTCGTTGTCATACCCGCCCATCGCCGGGATCACCAGCGTGAGCAGGATCTTCTCCAGCTTCTTGTGCTCTTCGCGGGCGAAATTCATGTAGCACATCTCGCGAGCATCCAGCACCGCCTCAGACAGAACCTCACCATCAAGAGCCGCTACTGCCGGGAAATTAGTCATTGGGCACCCCCGACTTGGGCTGCGGCCTTGAAATGCTCAACCAGCGCAGCGCCTGGGCGCGGCTGGCGCTGGCACTTCTCCAGCGCGGCGGAGACTTCTTCCGATATGCGCAAGGCATGATCCAGGCCGACCAATGAACCGCGGCAGCGCCCTTGGATGCTGATTGATGCGGACGGGAAATCAGCGCCCACGATGGCCGCGATATCCGTAGCAATGCCGCAGCCGATCACCGGAGGAATGCGGAGCATCTCTTGGCCCGGCATGGTGACCACAACCTGAGATTGAATGAAGCCCTGTACAGCTTCGACGGCCTGCTGGACGCAAGTCACTGGGCACCGCCTTGCGCTTCCAGGGCGCGGGCGATCTCGGCATGATGGTTGTAGCGGGCGAGACGGACGGAAAGGGAAGAGTTTGCACGAAGTGCGGCCAGGGCCAGGCGCCGGTGGGCGTATGCGCGGATTTTGGACGGACTGAGGGCGTGCATGGGTCGAGCTCCTTGATTTGAGGAGCTGCCACTGATCGTCGCCAAACGATTTAGGGTGGCAGCTGTGCGCAGGTTGGCGAACCGGGAATCAAGGAACCCGGCAGACCCGAAGGTCTCCCACGCACAGCCGCCATAACACAGGACTGCGGGCACAAAAAAAGCGCCTGCAATCGTGATAGGGGCGCTTGTGCGCCTTGATTTCGTCGGGTCGCCAAACCCGGCCGCTGAATTGGCAGCGACCGGCGCACCATACCGAGCATCACGACTGCCTGCAACCCAAAATATCGACCGAACGTCGCTGTTCTTGAATGCCACGCTGATCATGCCGCCACCCGCTGGCGCTGTTTCAACGGCGAGCACAGCATGTCCAACACCACGCTGGCACGGCTGCGCTCACTGGCGAGCAGCGAATACCGGGTCACGGTGCAAGGCTCGCCCCAGTGATTCGGCACGCGCTCGAGCTGGCGCTGGAACTTCAAGCCATAGCCGTTGGCCAGGCTGCTGATGGTCGAGTGCAAGCAGTGGTCGCCCAGGCGCTCAGCCTCGAAGCGTTGCAAGCTGCCGTCATTCAGCATGTACGCCAGCACCCGGGCGATCTTGCTCGGCGGCTTGCTGGTGGTAATATCGCCCTGCGACTGGCTGCGTTTCTCTTCGGGGATCGTGGCCTTTTTCATTTACGCCACCTCGCGCAGGGCGATGCGCTGGCGCACCCACTCCTGAACTTCGGCCAAAACCCACGCAACCGGAGCTCCGCGAGACTTACTATTACTCAGCGGTACCGGCTTGGGAAAGCTCGGATCATCTTTGAGCCGCTTGTAAATGGTTGGGCGCTTATAACCCGTGATTGCCTCCATTTCTGGAATACGGATCAGGGTAGTGGCCGGATCGCAAAACGATCGAACATCAGCAACCGCTGGCGACGAATGAAGAATGTTGGTCATACCTGTTTCTCGTTGTTGATGAGGACGGGAAACAGGCTGCAATGTCGATCTTAATGACGGGAATATCTGACGTTGCGACATATCAACATGTCATGCCGCCGCGACCGCTTCAGGCCTGGGTGTCAGGGGCCTCTGACATACTGTCAGGCTTGATCGCACTGGCGAGCTCAACGGCCTGACGCACTGGGATTCCTTGATCCACAAGGAAGCTTTGCACGGTTTTTTGCAGCGGCGGGCGATCGGGGTCGTAATCCACCCAAAATTTCGAAGCGGCCGCACTCGCCGCATGCAATGCTTTGGTGGCGTATGGAAAAGTCACCGCACCAGGAGTCACTTCGTATGTCGCTGGACTTCGCTGCGGCAATGTCAATGTAGTTTTCTGGGCAACTACACCAGCCTCTTCTTCATCAATTCTGTGAATATTTTTTAGGAGATTAGACATACCCCAAGCGGCGCACACCATCCCTAATAAGCCGCCATGAATAGCCCACGCCACACCCTCACCAATATTTCTTTTCATGTACAAAAAAAGAGCCAGCTCAACCGTGCCAACAAGCATGCCAATAACGAAAAACTTCAATTTTTGGTCGTAGTAGGTTCTGCTCATTCCGGTACTCTCGAGTTGATTCGATCTCAAATGCCCTAGGCAAAAAAGACTCTGATAGGCCACACCAGCCCAAATACTGGCTATTCAAACAGTAATGGCATTGAGTCTATATCTGCCTATGTGGGCAATGGAAGGCCCGCTTCAGGCCCTCTTGATCGGCACCACATTGGCATTCAGCTCAGCACGATGCGCGTAGTCGTATGGGGTAACGTGCTTCTCGCGGTTCGCATCGAGGTAGTCCGCCCACCACTGAACCATCAGCCGGCGCTCCTCGATGTATTCGGCCTTGTGGATGTACGCCGCCCGCACGCTGTTACGCTCCTGGTGGCTCATTTGGCGCTCCACCGCGTCTTTGCTCCACAGTCCCGACTCGACGAGGGCGGAACAGGCCATAGCCCTGAACCCGTGGCCGCACACTTCGGTTTTGGTGTCGTAACCCATACGCCGAAGCGCCTTGTTCACCGTGTTCTCGCTCATGGGCTTCCAGTGATTGCTATCACCGGCGAACACCAGGTCGAAACGCCCGGTGAGCTGGCGCACCTGCTCGAGCGTGGCCAGAGCCTGACGACTGAGAGGTACCAGGTGGGGCGTGCTCATCTTGGAGCCGCGGTGCGAGTTCTTCACGCCTTCGATCTGCTGGCGCTCGCCGGGGATCTCCCACATGGAGCGACCGGCGTCGATCTCTGGCCAGCGAGCGAACCGCAGCTCACTGGACCGGATAAAGACCAGCAGGGTGAGCTGGGTGGCCAATCGCGTCAGCGGCCTGCCGGTGTCGCTGTCGATTCTTTGCAGCAGCTCAGGCAGCCGATCCAGCGCCAGCGCAGGCCGGTGGACAGTCTTGCGTGTGGCGGTTGCGCCCTGGAGGTCCACCGCTGGGTTGGTGTCGATGTGCCCGTGCTGTACGGCCATACGCATGATTCCGGTCATGTACTGCCGTAGCCGGCCAGCGGTATCCAGAACTTCGCGCTTCTCCACCGCCTTGAGCGGCGCCAGCAGGTCGCGGGTCTTCAGGCCGGCCACCGGGCGCTGGCCCAAGGCCGGGAGCAGGTAAGTTTCGATCCGCCGCCACACCGTCGCGGCATGACCTGGTGACCATTTCTTGGAACAGGCCTCATGCCAGTCCTTGGCCAGCACGCCGAAGGTGTTGGCCCTCGCATTCGCCGCTTCGACCTTCACCTGCCTGGCGCTCTCGATCGGGTCTTTGCCATGCGCCAACAATTCCAGCGCTTCGGCCCGGCGCTCACGGGCGGCTTTGAGCGTCAATGCGGGGTAGTTGCCGAAGGTGGCCAGCCCCTCCCTGCCATCCGGGCGCTTGAACTTCATACGCCAGATCTTGCTGCCGTTCTTCTTGACCAGCAGAAACAGGCCCTGGCCGTCAAACAGGGTGTAGTCCTTGTCCCGCGGCTTGGCGGCCTCGCATTTGGGGTCTGAGAGGGGCGTAACGGTGCGTGCCATAGGTATACGTTTTCTCGTCGAACCGGCGTATACCCTAACGTATACCTAAAATCGGTATATGCCTAGAGACAGAACGAGACAGGTAGAAACAAGAAAGCCCGCACTTGGCGGGCTTTTCATGGGGTTCCGTATACAAGGGGAGACGTATCGGAACAGCTGGATGGTGCCGGAGACAGGAATCGAACCTGCGACCTTCGCGTTACGAGTGCGCTGCTCTACCGACTGAGCTACACCGGCGTGTTGCGAACGTACCATTAGCCGCAACGCCAGGCAAACCCCTGCTTACCAGCAATCGCGCACCTGCGGACGCAACTCAAGATCGCAACCGCCGGGGCAAGTGACCGAGTTAAGCGTCACCCCGCCTTACACCCCGAAGGCGCCAAATCCTCTTCAATACCGGTACTACAAACCCACCCCGCCGCCGACCGGCTCAGGGTAATCACCTTGCCCACCACATTCCCCGGCGCTTCCACCAGCGTGCAGGCAATACTCCCTACCCCGGTAGCCGCAGCGCCACTGGCAGCGATCGCACAATGCGCAGTAGTCGCCTGTCCACCGAGCGCAGCCACATCGGGCACGTCCTTACCTTCGTTCAGGCGCAAGTCCATCGCGGTCTTCAGCGCAGATATCTCCAGCAACCCAGCCGCAGCCTTGGTACGGGCCTGGTGATTGGTGTACATCGGTACGGCGATGGTGGCGAGGATGCCGATGATTGCGACGACGATCATCAGTTCGATCAGGGTGATGCCTTGTTGGGCTTTCATGAACGCGTTTCCTTGTTGATTCGGCTGAGCCT
>Ga0308161_1000710_pt1 | contig 47318 bp, 42 predicted proteins | sample PhyFR2_FD_201034 | JGI IMG/M metagenome (GOLD analysis project Ga0308161, IMG submission 201034) | Phyllosphere microbial communities from UC Gill Tract Community Farm, Albany, California, United States - DLSLF.R2 | ecosystem: Host-associated > Plants > Phyllosphere > Unclassified | place: USA...
ATCCCTACAACCGAAAGAGCAGCGATCAAAGCAAGTTTTTTCATAGTGTTTTCTCAAAAGTCTGGATAAAAGTTTAATTCCTTACTTTTCCAGTGTTTGACATCTTGAAAAGTAATGTAACAATGCTAAACACATTTCAAACAAAATGCAAACTAGATCACATTATTTTTTTATATTAATAATTTAGTCACACTATATTTTTAGAGTTAAAAGCTACAAAAAACAGTTTATCTAGCTGTTTATAAATAATTTTTTTGTTTGATAAAAAGAGAAGCTAAAGAGATTTGCAGGTTACATAAGAACATGATGTAAATAGACAAAAAATTAAACCATTTATGTGAAAAATGAGCTTAAATTCTTAGAATACAATTATATAGAATAAATTGTGTATATGTATACAGAAAAAATATACAAATGGGCATTTTTTGATGAAAAAAGAGCAATTTGCCAATTAATTCATCAAAATTCGTGATGAACTCGTCAAATTGCTCTTTTGATTTAAACTTATGATTGAAATAAGCCCAAATACTTTAGTTATAGGTTAGTGATAATTGATAAGCACAACTTTGTGATTGGAACCTATGCTTTCAATGCTAGTATCCATTTTCTCAGTATGTTGAGCTAATTTAAAAAGACTATCTTTATTTAGATATTCACTATCAAGTTTAATATTTAAATTATTTACCTCTGTACATTCTATCTCGCTATGTTCTCTTGAACACGTATCTTCAACAATATTTCCTCTTATCATTATTGTGTTATTTGCATAACAAAATAATGGGGAAGTGGAAAGCACCATCATAACTAGAAGTTTAAAAATATTATTTTTCATTTTATATGCCTATTTATAAAATAGTTTATATCTATTTGATACAATATTTTTTCTTTAAAAACAATTATTAATTTAAAACTAATAAGAATTTATCAATTTTCACGTGATATAAATCACATTAATTATTTTAAATAATGGAATAGTTAAAATTTTTAAAATTATATTTTCAAATAAAAGATAAATATCCTCTAAAAACCCGAAAAACCACACAACCAATTGATATTAATTAAATTATTTAAAAATATTAGAATAAAAATAGTTGAAATATAATATTATAAAATAATTAATTGATATGTAATTTATATTTATTCACTTGCATGGTTTTTAAAATATACCCAATACACTTAAAGTGTGACTCATGTCACCATTATTTAAATAAATATAAAATACATTAATATTCTTAATTTAACAGGATAAAAAAATTACGAACAAAGTAGCTTTTGTATTTATCTCAAGTATTAGGGTATATAGAAATAGTAAAATAAAATTTCATCATTTTAAGTAGGCTTGAACTATTTTTAAAAATTCAAACAATCCAAATACTTTCAAATTAAATTGTGCTTCAGAAGCCCAAGCTGGAGAACAGCCGTAGAATATCCAAAACCGAGAGAAATCATTTTTTATTTAAATTTTTATAATTACTATTTGGATTAAGAAATTTTACTACAGAGCTACAGAGCTACAGAGCTACAGAGCTACAGAGCTACAGAGCTACAGAGCTACAGAGCTACAGAGCTACAGAGCTACAGAGCTACAAGGATATTTTTAAAGGAAAACTAAGCCAAGGAAAAGACTATATTATTGAATTATATAATTGTTCGTATAATGTATATTATGTTAAATAGAATATCTAAGACTGTAGCCTACACAACACTGTTTGTTGCCACAGCTCAGCAACGTGAATCTTTACGATCATAATTCACGTTGCTGAGTATTCCAAGTAACATAATATAAGTTATGCAGAAATCAGACTGCTACTCGACTTGCGTATTAGTCCAAGCCTACGCAAGTCTGCGTGGCTATGACCTCTATGTCTGGGTACATGATGCAGATTTGGTCAATCGTTTCCCGCATATTATAAATTGGGGGTTGAATAGCTTGCTTAGCAGTTGATTCTGCCGTGTTTACCAACACTTTGGCTATTTTATGTTCAAAGGTTTGAACGACTGAATTGTCTTGAGGTTGCTTCTGTTTTTTAGTGATGAGCTGTTGGCAATGGTTCAATTTGTTTTGAACAACGCCATTCAAGTAATCTTTAAGGTTTTGGCAAACACGAAGATCAATCTCTGAGTATGTAGCAGCTAAAACAATTTCATCCATGATGAATTGTGATTGTTCATAGACTTCTGTTAGTTGATGAATATTTTTATCGAAGTCTTGAATTTGATTAATCAGTTCACATGCCTTGTCCATCGCCCTACTCTCCTAAATATTCACGAATTTCAGCATTGGCTTTTTTATAGGTTTCTAAATGTGCATCAATGAGTGAATAGTCATACGACCAATCACTTGCAACCACTGCTAAATGTTCGAGGCATTTTTCTGTAGATTCAGCAGGACAGCATACGTCTAGGCATGGATGACCATGTTCGGCAACGATCTTGGCAATCTGATTGAAAGCAGTTTGTATAAAATCAAGATTATTTTTAAAAGTAACTATGCTCATTATGATAAATTCCAACCCAATTTTAGTATTTGCAGACATGCATGCATAAATACATTGATAGTAATTTACCACAAGCATATATGCATGCACAATATTTGCATGCAGAAATGCAAGTATTATTGAGAACACGTCCACATGTGGACTATGGAGATTTAAAGATGGTTCAAAGTGTTCGCCTGAACGATCAAGAGCAAGAAGCCTTGAGAAAGAAAGCTGTGGAATTGAATAAAATACTTATTCAGAAAGGACAGCAGCCAATTAGAGATAGTGAGCTTGTTCATATTTTAATTGAACAAGGCATTGAGTTTATCGAAGTTGGTGCAAGTGGGAATGTAATTATTCCTAAATAAATTAACATCTTAACGGATATCAAATGACAACAGACATAGATGTGGCAAACTGGATGAAAGACCAACTAGATAACTTAGGTCGCCTTTATCAAGAGCAAGCTGTGTATTCAATTCTTAAATTATTTGGAAAAACTTTTGTTTATCAGAATGATAATGGGAATTTAGCAATTTCCAAAGGTGTTTTAAAAGAATTTCGTAAATTAACCGAAGGGAATGCTATTTGGGAACGATCAGAAAAAGCATGGCGAAAGCTTTATCAAAATGAGAAATATAAAGGGCGTCAGACTGAATAAAATACCATTATGGTAAAAGAGTCCACATCACCAAATGGTGGACTCTTTTTCGTGATCATAACTGTAAGTAATCTATCCATTGATTTAGGGAAATAAACTTAGATGCAGCATCCTTAACTTCTCTAGCCGCATGATCCCAAAATACCACTACAACAGTAAAACCTTCACTTCTTAAGTCTTCAATTACTGGAATATAATCTTTATCGCCAGCTACTAATACAATTTCAGAGTTGTTTTTATCAGTGATCTCTGTATAAGCATCTTTAGTAATGGCATGAGCAATAGCAACATCAACTTTTTTTTCTTTCCCAGCCGCATTTCGATCATATGTTTTTACTTTAAAACCAATACGCTCTATGCGGTTCCAAAAACTATCAGATGGTGGTGGTGAACCCCATAATTTCATACAACCCAAATTATCATCATTACCACCTAAGTAATCATATAATTTCCCATAATCAATTTTATAACTAAAATCAAAAACTCGTCTTTCAATAGCATCTGCTAAATCAAATGCCATATTATTCTTAATGGCTGCAACACGTTGGGCTTCAATAAATACGTTAGAATTATCAATATAAATATAAGATTTAATGTCGGACAAAATTAGTTCCCCTGTCATTCTGAAGTCGCATAACTTCATTTTATGTTAAATAAGATATTTGGAAACCTACCATATATAAGGCTTCACTCTCTATGTTGCTGCTACGCTGTTTTATTCTTTACTGCACTGAATTCTGAGCTTACTCACAACTGTATCTGTTTTTCAAGCAACTTACCAAGCTGTGACACTTAACCATTTAAATTGGGTTAACCCTATTTCTAATCTTAGCCAGAATAATTCTCTAGGAAGCTTTCACTAAAATTGTCATTAATTCTTAATTTACCCTAGTGAGCTATGCTACTCACTATCTTTATGAGTTGCCATAAAAAACCCACTTTCGTGGGCTTTTCTGTTTAATGTAAAGGAACTTTATCTACTGTACTTTGCTGCGCTCCTAGCTCAGAACGTACAACCTGTAATTCAAATCCTTGTCTATCCAGCACAGCTCTAGCGCTTTTATCGGTTAATGAAAAGAATATACTGACCAAAAATGCTAATGGCATTGAAAATAATGCAGGATTATCAAATGGAAATATGGCTTTTTCATGCCCTAATACACCAACCCAAACTGTCGGAGATAAAACTACGAAAATAATTGCAGAAATAATCCCGGTAAAACCACCATATATAGCTCCTCGAGTGGTCAAATCTTTCCAATACATAGAAAGAATAAGTACAGGAAAGTTAGCTGAAGCAGCAATACCGAACGTGAGACCCATTAAGAAAGCAATATTCATTTTTTCAAATAAGATTCCACATGCTATTGCGATCACACCTAAAACTACGACAGAAAGACGAGATACAATCATTTCTTGTTTTTCAGTTGCTTTGCCTTTCTTAATGACTTTTTGAAATAAATCATGAGAAATTGCTGAAGCTCCAGCCAATGCCAAACCAGCAACAACCGCCAAAATTGTTGCAAATGCTACAGCAGATAAAAAGCCAAGTAATAAATTTCCACCAAGCGCCTTTGCTAGATGCATCGCAACCATGTTACTGCCGCCAATGAGGTCACCACCTAATTGTCCATCTACAAAATAGTGTGGATTAGTGCCTACTATAGCGATTGAAGCCAAACCTAAAATACAGACTACAATAAAGAAATATCCAATATAGCCAGAAGCGTAAAATACTGAACGGCGTGCTTCAGCAGCATTTGGTACTGTAAAAAAGCGCATAAGAATATGTGGTAAACCTGCTAAACCAAAAATTAAACCGATAGACATAGATAACGTATTAATTGGGTTTGATAGCATTGGTCCTGGTTCTAAGACTTTTTGTCCAAGTTTATGTGCATTAACGGCTGCCGTAGCCATATTATTTAGACTGAAACCAAATGCTTTAAATGCCAGAAATACTAAAACTGTTCCACCAAAGAGTAAAAGAATTGCTTTAACAATCTGTATCCACGTTGTAGCAAGCATTCCTCCAAAAATGACATATACCAGCATTAAACAGCCAACAAGAATGACAGCAATTTTATAATCTAATCCAAACAGTAATTTAATAAGCTGGCCTGCTCCCACCATTTGCAAAATTAAGTAGCAACACACCACGATGAGCGAGCCACAAGTTGCTAAAATACGCGTTCTTTGCGGATCTAGTCTGTACGAGACAATATCGGCAAAAGTATATTTTCCAAGGTTTCTCAGTCTCTCAGCCATCAAGAAAGTTAAAATGGGCCAGCAAACAAAAAAGCCAGTCACATAGATAAAGCCATCATAACCTTTGAAGAAAACCATACTTGAAATACCAAGTAAGGTTGATGCTGACATGTAGTCTCCAGCAATTGCCAGACCATTTTGTTTAGCAGAAATTGCATTGCCAGCTGTATAAAAATCTTCTTTTGATACAGTTTTCTTGGCAGCTTTAAAGGTAATAAGCAATGAAATACCAACTACGCATGCAAACATGATGATTGCAGTCCAGTTTCTTGGCTCACTTGGAGCCGCCCAAGCACCCGTGCTAAGTAAAGCGAGCATGGCAAAAGCTATATATTTATTCATAACGGTATTCCTTTCTTAATTTTTCTTTTTGTTTGTCAAAATATTGATTTGTAATGAAGATATATAAGCCGGTTATTAGCCAGCTTGATACAATAACAATTGCAGCGATAGGCAAACCAACTGTGACCTTGCTTGCTTCTAATGGCATTGCAAGCAACTCAGGTCGAAATGTGGCTGTTCCCATAAAAATAAAATAAATGCTAAGTACGATTAAACTTAAAAAAACAGCGAATCGGTTTCTTTGTTTCACCATCTTTTTAAATTTAGTATCTAAGACGATGTTTGCTTCCTGAGAGTAGTTCATATAAAAAATCCTTTTTTATGTAGATCATTATTTACATTCAGCAAAAGCACTATTGATGAAATAGTCGTGATACCGTTCTCTCAATATCTTTTTACTGATTTTTCCAGTCGGTGTATGAGGTATTTCTTCTACTAATATCGTTGCCGAAGGAATGGCCCATTTATGTAATTTAGAGGATAGGAAAACTACAATTTCCTCATGTTCAATAATTTGTTGGGGAGATTTTGGCACCAGTATTAAGAGCGGGCGTTCACCCCATTTTGGATGATTGGCAGCAATAACAGCGGCTTCAGCAACTTTTTCATACCCCATTGCTGCATTTTCGACTTCAACACTACTTACCCACTCTCCTCCTGACTTAATCATATCTTTGGCACGGTCTGTAATATGCATATACCCATATTCATCTATGCATGCGATATCTCCTGTATCAAACCATGTATTATTTTCATCTAAGGTTTTAGGCTGATTGATATATTGCTCAGCAATCGTATGTCCTCTTACTTCTAAAATGCCTTCATGAACACCATCGTGAGGAAGTAATTGATGGTTCTCATCACGTAATCTCATTTGAAGGCCAAAGATAGGTTTACCGCACTTAATCGATTGAGTTTCAATATTGTTTTTGATTTGATCTAATCTATTACAAGTTCCCATTGAACTGGTTTCAGTCATTCCCCAAGCATTTTCAACAGCAACGCCATATTGGCTCAAAGACTCAATTAACGAATATGGTGCAGCAGATCCACCAGAAATCGCACGTTTTAAACTGACTGATGAAATATGGTGATCTTCAAGATAATTTTTAAAAGAATTCCAGATGGTAGGAACAGCCATAGAAATATCGACGTGCTCTGATTGGATCAAATTGAAAATTTTCTCAGTCTGACCGGCAAATGAGTGAGGCCAAACAATTTTTGCCCCCGATAAAACGGCGTTAAATGGCATTCCCCATGCGCTAATATGATAAAGAGGCACCAATGGCATAATACAGCTGTCATGCGTTAACCCAATCGCATTTGGCATGCTGAGTATTAACGCATGTAATACCGTACTACGATGTGAATAAAGAACACCCTTGGGATCACCTGTTGTACCGGATGTATAGCAAAGTCCACTTGCACGTTGTTCCGGAATATCTGGCCAATCATATTCAGGCTGTTCTGAAGCAATGATCTCTTCATAAAACATAAAATCAAATTTTGCTTGTAGATCTCTATTAGGATCGCCTAGCACGATAAAATGCTTTATGACTGGCTTTATATTTTCATAAATAGAATCAAGCAATGCTAAACAATCAGGCTCAATAATAATTACTTCATCTTGAGCAGAATTGATAATTTGAATTAATTGTTCAGCTGCCAATTTAGGATTAATTGTATGATAAATTCTTCCCGTACATGGGATGGCATAATGTAATTCAAAGTGCTGATATGAGTTCCACGCCATTGTTCCGACTTTAGCATCAGGACTTACACCTAATCGATCTAATACATTGGCAAACTGAGCAACTCGCCCGAAAGCATCTTTATATGTATATCGATGCTTAGTGACCCCATCTGCCTTTAAGGATACAATTTCTTGATCTGCATAAACTGTCAAAGCATGCTGCATTATTGAAGTAATATTTAAATTACAATGCATCATTAATCCATTCGTCATTCTTATTTCCTCACACAATTTAGCAACTGATTCAGATGCTTATATGAGTCAATGCAACTATGGTGCCAAATATTTTTATTATTATTTTCAAAAACTTAATTTAAATTATTATTTTTCTTTTTTGAAAAAATTTCAATTTTGAAATTAATTATTTATTAACTTCATTCTACGCCACAATGTAGTCCGGCTAATTCCAAGTTTTTGTGCAGCAAGGTCTAAATCGCCATCTACTTCGGCAAGTATTTGTTCAATTAGACTCAATTCCTGATTTACCTTTACTTCTTTTAATAAAGGTTGTGCAGTTTGATTCATTGGCGGCTGAAATAGCTCTGGTAATTGTTGCTTTAAAAATTCTGGAGTTAAAATTTCCTGATCAAGCTCCAATAACACATTAATTCGTTCAACAATGTTTTCAAGTTCGCGGATATTACCCGGCCAAGAATAATGATAGAAAGTCTTCTGTAAAATATTCGGTAAATCATCCAGCGTTTTTTTATATTTTTCTAAAAACAGATTCGCTAAATACAAGACATCTTCTTTTCGTTCTTTTAAAGACGGCGTATACACTCTTAAAATGTTTAAACGATAGTAAAGATCTGCTCTAAACGTACCATTTTGTACTAGCTCTTCTAAGTTCGCGTGAGTTGCAGCAATTACACGTATATCTAAATGATGACTTACCACTGAACCTAAACGATTAATCTGTCTCTCTTGCAATACTCTTAAAAATCTCGTTTGGAGATGTAATGGCATATCTCCAATTTCATCTAAAAAAAGTGTGCCAGTATGCGCCGCTTCAATTAAACCAATACGCCCATTTTTTTTCGCTCCTGTAAAAGCTCCTTCTTCATAACCAAAAAGCTCACTTTCTAATAAACTTTCCGGAAAAGAAGCACAGTTGATTGCGACAAACGGCGCTTTATAACGACGGCTATGATTATGAATACTTTGTGCCAGCACTTCTTTGCCCGTACCACTCTCACCCGTAATAAGAATCGTACTATCGGTTTTTGCATATGCTTTTGATAACTTGATAATCTGCTGGAAATTGGAATTTTGAGTCAAAATCTGGTCAAAGGTATATCTGGTATTAAAGTTTTTAGACGAAACCTTTCTAAATTGGCTATTAGATTGCTCTAAGGCATTTAACTCCTGCACTCTTAAGATATAGCCATCTATATAGTCATTTTTTAGCTTGGAAATATATACAGCAAGCTTTAGATTTTTAAATTGAACGAGTTGATGACTATTTTCTTGATCGATATCAAAGTTGAGCCCTTCAAAAATCTCTAATGCTGGTTTATTCAAAACATCTGAAGGATCTTTTTCGAGTAAAGCACTCATGGAATTATTAATTAAAGAAATCTTTTTTTGTTTTGTGATAAAACAAATGCCTTCATTTAAATGATTAAAGATCTCGGTCAAACGTAAAGTCGAGCACTGCTCCCTACGGATCTTTTCAAGGGTACGCAAAGCATTTTGCAGCAAGTCTTTTAAAGACGGTACACTAATGGCTAAATGCCCGACTAGATTTTCATTCAGTGCCAGCTCTACTGCAACAGGTGAACCAATAATGGCGTCAAAACCTTGCTTCTTAATTAAATGAATGGTTTTCTTGGCATCTAAATATGAGTCATAGTTAAATTGTTGTATATCTAAAGCAAAAATATCCGAATAGTTTTCAAGATCGACAGTAGACGTATTCCCAACCAAAGCAATGCGCTTATATTGTTTTAAATTTGATATGGCCTGAATAACATCAAAAGTTCCTGTACGAATAACCTGTATATCAATGTTTAATTTCTTTTGTAGAAAACTTGCTGTGGCTCCCGTACAAAGAAGAATCTGACAGCCATTTTCAACTAAGGTTTGAGCAACATCTTGCACATCAGAAATATGGCATTCAACCAAATCAATTTCATCAGAATCTACTTCTTTTATAGCTTGCTCAACCAAAGAACGAAAACCATTAATATTAGGTTTTTTAATATAGGTGACCAAAATATTAATTGGTTTTCGGTTTAGCATTTTTTACTCCATTAAAAAACGTTTTATATAGGGGCAGAACTATGACCGCCGTCGACTTTAATTTCGATGCCTGTGATGCCTTGACCAGCTTGCGAAGCAAGTAATAGTAAAGGCCCATTTAAATCATCAAATTCTATAAACTTCCTTGTAGGAATCTTTTTTAAAAGCTGTTGCCCTGCCTCACTCGTTAAATATTCTTCATTAATTTCAGTAATCATATAACCTGGAGCGATGGCATTTACATTTATACCAAACCTAGCTAACTCTACTGCCATTACTTCTGTTAAATGGCGTAATCCAGCTTTTGACGCACAGTACGGGCTAACACCAAGGTTTGTAGACTGAGATAAAATTGACGTAATGTTGATGATTGATCCTTGTTGTCCAACCTTAATCATATGCTGCACAACTTCTTGTGTACATTGCCAAGGGGCTTTGAGGTTAGTATCTACAATCTTATCCCAGTCTTCATCGTTATAATCTAAGAAACGCTTGGTATCACTCACACCAGCATTATTAATTAACACATCTATTGTGATTCCTTCTGCTTCTAGATTATTAAGCATATCTTTTACAGCTAAACGGTCATTTATATCTAATGAAAAAGTATGAACTTTTACTCCAAACTCATTTTTGATATAGCTCTCTAACTCTTTCAATCGTTCTAGCCGTCTGGCACAAATGACAATATGAGCGCCTTCCTTAGCAAACAATTCAGCCATATGATGACCCAAACCACTTGAAGCACCCGTAATTAAAATATATTTATCTTTTACGTCAAAAATATTCATTCTTTTATACCTCCCTTTATTATGCCTGTTTCCCTAATAGCTTTTTAGCAATGCTCATGCGATGAACTTCATTTGCTCCATCATAGATTCTGAAACCGCGTGCATCTTTAAAAATCTTGCAGACTACTGATTCATCCGTCATGGCCTGTCCACCTAAAATCTGAACTGACCGATCTACCACACGCCATATACCTTCAGAGCTGATCACTTTAACTAAACTGGACTCGTAATTTCCTTTCTCACCCAAATCTAAAACTTGCGCGCAATAATGAACGGCTAATCGAGTCGTTAAAATATCCATTTCATTGTCAGCAAGCATAAAACCAACGCCTTGGTGGTCTCCTAATCTCTTACCAAAAGATTGACGCTCACGTGCATATTGAGTAGCGATATCATGTGCTCTCTTGGCTTGTCCTAACCATCTCATGCAATGGGTTAAACGAGCTGGGGCTAGGCGAACTTGAGCATATTTAAAGCCTTTACCAATTTCACCCAAGACATTTTCTTTAGGTATTCGTAAGTTCTCAAAGCGTAAAATGCCATGTCCTCCCGAGAAACATGAGTCCATAGCATTCATATTTTTTTCTAATATAAAGCCTTCAACATCTGTATCTGTTAAAAACATAGAAGCGGAGCCATCTTCCATCTTTGCCATAATAATAGCGACACTTGCTCCTTCTGCTCCTGTAATTAACCATTTACGCCCATTAATAATATAATCATCGCCATCAGCAATTGCGGTTGTTTGAAGCATAGATGGATCTGAGCCAGCACCCGGTGCAGGTTCCGTCATAGCAAAGCAAGATCTAATTTCTCCAGCTACCAGTTTTCTTAACCATCTTTCTTTTTGCGCATCATTTGCAACAGCATCTAATAAATGAATATTTCCTTCATCAGGCGCATGAATATTTAAAGCAATAGGACCTAAAGCAGAATAACCCGCTTCTTCGAAAGCCACAGCCTTTTGCAAGTGCGACCACCCAAGTCCGCCCATTTCCTGACTTGCATGAGGGGTAAGTAGTCCCCAACGGCGTGCACGACTCACTAATTCTTGGCGCAAAGCTTCACTAGGCCCATGGCTATCTTGACGAGGATCATTTTCTAATGGGATCACCTCTTGTTGGATAAATTCTCTTACTTTCTTTTGTAATTCTAATAATTCATTAGATAGCGTAATCATGAGCTGAGCTCCTTTAATTTAAAACCTTGGGTCGCGATATAAGTTTCATACACATCATCCATAGCGCTATTAAATAGCTCATTTTTAATCAGATTATATGCAGTGAAGTTCTGGAGTTTGATTCGTTTACTTATGACAATTTGATTTTCAATCTTTAAATCAAGAATATTTAAACAGCCATAATCCTGCTCCTGCGAATAGACATCTTTGCAGTCATGCCCATATACCCAATTAATGAGTATTCTGTTCACAATATCGTGCGAAGAAATCAGAATATTCTGGTCTTTGTTCGCCGTTAAAATTATCTTTTCAAACCATGCCAATACACGATTAATAAAGAGAGACCAGCTTTCACCTTGTACAAACAATTCAAGATTGTTTTTATAGAATTGATAGGCCTTTTTGATTTCCAGTTCAGCACGATCAGAAGAAATTTCTCTTAAACGTCCTGCTCTTATTTCTCGAATATCATCAAATGACATAATGTCTTTAGGCTCGTTTTGATAGCTATTCAAAATCTCTGCGGTTTGTATTGAACGAGGCATGGTAGACGAATAAATTTTTTCAAAATTAATATCGCGTAATTGATGCGCTAAACCTTGGATTTGTTCTATTCCAAGTTGAGATAACTGGGCAAATTTAGGATTAATTGGATTATTATCTGCATCAAAATATGAAACATGCCCATGTCGAACCAAATAAATACGTAGCTGATGCTTATCCATGATGAGCCACCCTGGATTCAGTAGTTTTTAGCTCTTCAGAATTAAGAGCTTTTAATATTTCAAATGTATGCTCAGATTGTTTACCCTCACGTATATCGGCAATAAACAATTGAATAGCCTCATCAACATCTTTGATTGGGAAAGAAAAATAATCTTGCAAAATTCCTGAGCTATGTAATGAACAAGTTTCCTTTTGCAAAATATAAGCCTGCAAAATTTCAAAGCTTCGCATCAGCATTAATAAGTTATATTTCTGACTGCCCGATTGCGGTAAAAGCTCATTCTTGATCACAGCTTGACTCGCTTTGATCAGGTCAATCATTTTTTGCTCTTTCATTCTTTTTCTCCCAATATTTCCAAGATATTCTTTTCAAGGCGGGGAACTAAAAATTCCGTTAGGGCTAGTTCAAGTGATGGAGTAGTCATTTCATTGTTTCGGTCAGACTGTTGCATGGCAATAATTGCCCATCGAACATGAGACAGCACATGCCAGAACTTCATTTCAAATTCAGGAATATAAATATCGGAAATTTCCGCATAGGCTTTGGCAAAGTCCTTATATGAACCTATTCCCCCTGCTATATTTTCATCTTGACCAAAACGCCAGCATTTAGAAGTAAACCAACCTATATCTTCTCTACGGTCGCCCCACTGGGTAAACTCCCAATCTAAAATTCCAGAAATCTGATCATCATTAATCATGATGTTGCCTATACGGTAATCACCATGGACTAACACCAGATCATCAACTTTTGGAATATTGTTGAACATCCATTGAATGGCATACTCAAGAATTGGACGATGTCTTTTTAAGCTATCTAGCTGCTCTATAAAACTTTCAAGTTTTTTCTCTAGATATTGATCTTTATTCGGTTTAGGAAGTAATTTTTCTAATATTTCATCTGATTGAATGGCATGTATTAAAGCAAGTTGTTTACCAATTTCTTGAGTAATTTTTTTTCGTTTTTCTTCTTCAGCAATTCGAACTAATTTATGGCCTTCTGTTACACCATCAATTTTTTTCATAATGAAGAAATCACTATTTAAAAAGTTAGGTGATTTTTCAAAATAAAGCGGCTGTGGCACTTTAATTCCAAAATGGTATAGACGATCTAAAAGTAAATACTCTTGTTCCCGATCTGAACTGGCTTCTACGCTCGACTCAGCATTTTTTCGCAGAACTAAAGCAAAATCTTGAGTTTGAACGAGCCAATTTTCTTGAATAGCCCCACCACTCATTTTTTTTAACTGAATCTCATGAGGAATTAACCCCAAATTTTCCTGCAACAGGCCGCTTAATTGCAGTATATGGTTAGCATTCATTATTCACTCCTTGTAACTATATGCATTGGAGCAAATTGCATGCCACTATTTTTATATTAAAATTCAAGCATTTAAAAAACAAAAATCATTTCAAATATGAAATTAATTTCATATTTGAAATGATTTTTATTCCAGAGCTTTAATAAGTGTTTTGTCAAAAAGTTAAATTTTGATAGATCAATTTTTTAAGTTTAAAAATTTGAGGATTTATTTTTTAGTGAGTTCACAAAAAGCTGTCGATAGTATCTATCAACAGCTTCGTATGAAAATAATTTAATCAAATTTGAATGATTGAGGATTTAATTTAAATAATGATTCTGTATTTGATTTAATCAACGCTGAGTGAGTTAAAGTTCTCGGTAAAATTCTATCAAAATAGAATTGCGCCGTAGAAACTTTTGCAGAATAAAACTCATCTTGGGTTCCTTGGTCAATTTTATTTTGAGCTACAATCGCCATCTTTGCCCATAAATAAGCAAAAACAACGTAACCAGAATAATATAGATAATCTACGGCGACTCCTCCAACTTCATCCAGATTTTCTGGAACCTTACTCTGAATATAAGTAGATAAATCAAGCCATTCTTTAACGAGTAGATCAAGCTTTGATAGCATATTCTCTGTAAGATCGCTACCGCGATGTTCTTTTGTAAAAGACTGAATTTCTTTAGTTAATAAAAATAATAAGTTTCCTTTTGAACCAATCACTTTACGAATTAATAAATCAATTGCCTGAATTTCGGTAGTTCCTTCATATAATGTTGAAATGCGAACATCTCTAGCAATTTGTTCCATTCCATGTTCAGAAATATAGCCATGCCCACCATAAATCTGCATTCCATGTTTAGTTACCTCTACTCCTAACTCCGTTATAAATGCTTTTGCAATAGGAGTCAGTAATGCCAATTTATCTTCAGCTACTTTTTTTTCAGACTCATTTGTAGCTAATTCAGCAATATCTACATAAGTCGACAGATAATAAGCTAATGCACGAGAACCCTCGGTAAAAACTTTTTGTGTTAAAAGCATGTTTCGTACAGCAGGATGTTCAATAATTGGATCGGCAGGTAAATCCGGAAATTTAGGACCGGATATTGAACGCATAGCCAACCGTTCTCTTGCATATGCCAATGCACCTTGATAGGAAGCTTCAGATGCAGCTAACCCTTGCACCGCCGTAAAAACTCGTGCTGAATTCATAAAAGTAAACATACAATTCAAGCCACGATTTTCAGGGCCAATTAGAAAACCTTTAGCATTTTCAAAATTTAATACACATGTAGCATTTCCATGGATACCCATTTTATGTTCCAAAGAACTACAGATTACCCCATTACGGCTATCAATATTTCCATCAACATCAAGATTAAATTTTGGCACAATAAATAACGATATACCCTTAGTACCACTTGGAGCATTCGGTAAACGAGCTAAAACAATATGAATAATATTTTCAGATAAATCATGTTCACCCGCTGAAATGAATATTTTTTCCCCTGTAATAGCATAACTGCCATCGCTATTCGGGACAGCTTTAGTTCGGATTTGGCCTAAATCTGAACCTGCATGTGACTCAGTAAGGCACATGGTTCCAGTCCACACTCCAGAGACTAAAGGAGTTAAAAATTTTGTTTTTTGGTCATCAGTTCCATGATTCTCAATGGTATACATTGCTCCATGCGATAAGCCTGAATACATTCCCCAAGCCCAGTTAGTCGATGTCAAAATTTCTGAAATAGCGATCCATAATAATCCTGGGAATTCTTGTCCTCCAAATGCTTCCTTACCTGTTAAAGAAGGAAAACCTAATTCTATATATTTTTTGTAGGCTTCCTTAAAACCATCGGGTGTAGTAACTACTCCATCTTGAAGATTACATCCTTGCTGATCCCCTATTTGGTTTAAAGGATGCAATTCTTTTTCACAAAATTCAGCTGCTACTTCTAAATATGGACCTACTATTTCAGAGGTCATTTTTTCTTTTGACTGAGGATATTGTGCATAGAGTGATTCAAAATTGAGTAAATCGCTTAATACAAAATTAATGTCACGAAGTGGTGCTTTATACATTGGCATATTAACTATTCCCTACATTTCAATTTTGGAATCAATATTCCTAATTGGATCCTAAAGTGCTTGGGTATTTAAAAAATTATTTCATCATACGAAACAATAGATTTTGGAAAGAAAATATAGCCAAAAAAATAAGAATAAAAATAACTATGATGCATAGTTAATCATTTGTTTAATTCATTTTATTCATTATAAAAAATTAGTTAAGCTCAAAAGATAGTCATAATTTGGGATAAATAAAAATTATAAAGATATGGGTTTAACATGATGATAACTCCCCATAACTCTATATATTTAATAATGATTTTCCAAAAAACCTCACACAATTTGGAAATTAATTATTTTAGTTATTATAAATTCAAAGGAATATGATATGGAAATTAAGCCTACCAAAAGTCAGATAGAAGCTTTTAGTAATGATGGAGCTTTTCTTTTTGAAAATTGCCTTACTGAAAAGCAAATTTCAGACTGCTATGAAATATTTAAATGGAATATGGCTCATCCGGGTCCAAGCAATTTTCGTGCTTTAGATGGTACCAAACTTCAAACCCATATAGATAATGCAAATCCATTATCTAAAGATAAGTTAGATAATTTAGTAAAAACCTTGCCTTTCGGTAAGATTTTTCAAGAACTTTGGGGATCTGAAAATGTTTGGTATTTCGCTGAAGAAATTTTTGCAAAAGAAAATGGTAACAGTGGTCGAGGACCTTGGCATCAAGACACAGCTAACCTTCCATGGGCTGGCAAACATTGGGGTAATGCTTGGATTACGTTTCAATCATTACCCAAGAAAAATTCGTTAGAAATTATTCGTGGATCTCATAATGGTATCCAATATGATGGTTCAAGTTTCAGCAATCCAGACGATCCAACAGAGCCATTATGGGGTGATGGAACTTACCCTCGCTTACCACATATTGATGAAGAACTATCAAAAGATCCAAATGCTTACGACGTTTTATCATGGGATTTAAAACCAAGAGATGTTGTGATTCTTCATCCAAGAGCATTACATGGCGGAGCTCCTGTCGACGAACAGTGTCCAACTAGACATACATTAGTTTTACGTTTCTTTGGTGATGATGCTACGTTTCGTTGTTTACCTACTTCAAATCCAAGCCATGCACGTAACGGATTTCTTTTTAGAGAAGAAATGGAAAAACTGAATGAAGGAGATCTATTTAGATCACCAATTTTTCAGAAAATTGCTTAATAAACAAAATCTTCAAAATGGAATAAAAATGCAAAAACAATTAATTAACCCCCGTTCACGCAAAGAGAAACACTACGATCCATTTCATTTTTCAGCTGCTGTACGTGTAGGCAATATGATTTGGGTCTCGGGATGTGTAGGTGAAAATCTTGAAACTGGTGTTCTAGAACCATCTATGGAAAAACAAGCCCGTCAGGCCTTTGAGAACATAAAAGAAGTGCTCAATGCTGCTGGTGCAAAAATGAGTGACATCGTGGAAATCATTACATTCCATACAGATCAAAGAGGAGAAATTGCTGAATTTATGTCAGTAAAAGACGAGTATTTGCCAGAAAATTATCCTGCTTGGACAAGTATCGGCGTATCTCAACTAGCTCGGCCCGAATTCAAAATTGAAATACGTGTAGTAGCAGTGATTGGCTGTGGAGATAAATGAATTTAACTCCTAAAAGCTGTAGATATTCACTTTCATACAAATAAGCCTAAATAAACCTCCTTAATAGAAGTAAGGACAGGTATTTATACTTAATTGTTGATAAAAAAAGCTAAAACAATGGATTAAATTACGTAATAGTAAATGGAGTTTTTAATATGAGTAATTCAGGCCCAATAAATAATAATGGTAGTGGTGCCCAACTTCTTGCTCGCTTAGATCGTTTACCGGTTATGGGGATGCATTATTTTTGGGCATTATTGCTGGCAATAAATTTAATGCTGGAATATTACGATAATGCAATTTTTGCATACGCTTCTCCAACGATTAAGGCGCATACAAATTATAGTACAGAACAAATTGGTCTTATCGGAAGTATGTTTTTCGTTGGTATGATTATTGGAGCCTTAATTGGGGGAAGATTATCTGACAGATTTGGACGGCGCTCCATCATGGTATGGGCTACTCTTCTCTACTCATTCGGCTCACTTTTGACAGCCCTTTCACCTAACTATGAAATAATGCTGTTTTCAAGAACAATCACTGGAGTCGGCGTACAGGCAGCAACTTCTGTTTTGCTCGTATATGTGTCTGAAATGTTTCCTAGTAATACTCGTGGTCGCTTTATGTCTGTGGTCACAATTGGTTTCGCATTTTCAGCTGTAGCCGCTTCCGCTCTAGCACTGTTCTATTTACCCAACAGTGGTGATAATGCTTGGCGTCATCTTTTTTATGTAGGCAGTATTGGATTTATCATTGCTCCTTTTATGCGTTTTTATATCCCTGAATCTGTGCGTTGGTACATTGCCAGAAAAAAATATCAACAAGCAGAAACCCTTATTAGCCAATTTGAGAGACAAGCGATTTTAAAAAATAAAATATTAGAAACACCGAATATTTCATCTGTAGAAAATTATAAAGAAGCAAAACTTTCCGATCTTTTCACAAATAAAACCGTTGTTCTTACTATTATTGTAATGGGTATTGGATACTTCGGCTCCACATTAGCATATTACTTATTTGGCAATTGGGCAGTTTATTCTTTCGTCTATGGTTTAAATTATTCCGAAGAAAAAGCTTACTATATTTTCTTTATATGGAACGTGATCTACTGCGTAACTCCATTTATAACCATGTATATACTTGATCGATTTGAGCGCAAGTCCTTAATTTTAGCCATGTCAGCATTAACAACTATTCCTCTTATTGTATTAGGGATATCAAATACGATGTGGGAATTAATCGTTGCTGGCGGTATTGCCTGCATAGTCACGGGCATCATTGTAAGTGGCTATTACACTTATATTCCTGAATCATTGCCTACAAAATTACGAGCATTAGGAAGTGGAATTATTATCTCCATTGGTCGCTTTGGAGGTGCAGTCTCTGGAATTTTTGGTGCCTGGTTATTTACCAATGGTGGGATACAAGGAGTAATGTTCACTGCCGCAGCATTGTATATTCTATTCGCCATTCCAGTGATGTTATACGGCCCCCTCACCACTAACCGCTCTCTTGAAATAGTCAACAGTAAAGAATAAGCAAATAATCTTCTCAATCAAACACATAGTTTAAATAATCTTGCGATTTTTAATCGCAAGCTAGGGAAACTCAACTTAATTTCATGATATTTAAGGAAAAAATCATGTTCAATAAAAAACTTATAATTGTTTTTTTAAGCTTTACAGCAACTTCACCACTGGTTCAAGCAGTTGAAATTAATAAGGACTTCAATCTAAATTTCACTGCTACGGCTATGTCAGAATATCGCCGTTCTGGTTTTGATCTGAGTGATGGTAAACCTGTAGTACAAGGGTTGGTATCTCTCGTTCATAAATCAGGGTGGGATATTTCTGCACAAATTTCTAATTATGATGTAGTGGTTGTACCAGCAAAATATGAAATAGCTTATACGGCAGGCTATTTTCATGCCTTTAATGAGAAAGTGTATGTTTACTCTTCGTTAGGTCAAACTATTTATCCCAATTGGGCTGACGGCAACGTAACTGAATGGTTTATCAGTGCTAATGCTTATGGGGCTTTTTTTAATTACTTTTATGACTGGGGTAAAAACTCAAATGCTCAATATCGTTATATAGGTTATAAATATAATTTCACTAATGACGTCTGGCTTGATATGCGTTATGGCTATAATGATGTAGGTATACAATTAAGAAATGAGGATGGTGATATCCGTCATAATTACAGTACACGCAAGGTAGAGTTAGGAAAAAAATATAATGATATTAGTTACACACTCGCTTATGCTGATACTGATTTAACGAATTCAGAATGCACACAGATCATGGCATATGGAGATAAATGTTCATCCACTGTAGTATTTGGTATAAAAAAGACTTTTTAGTTAAATAGATAGAGAACTTTTCTTAGATAGGAAAAGTTCTCTTTTTTATTCATAATAATTTAATTTGTTATAAAAATACTGTTTGCACCTTATTCTATTTCGATACAAACAGTAATTCAGTAATTTTTGACTTTATACGACTTCAAATAAGCCAGCAGCGCCCATCCCTCCACCAATACACATTGAAACCACTACAAACTTCACACCACGTCGTTTACCTTCAAGTAAAGCATGCCCCACTAATCTTGATCCTGTCATGCCATATGGATGGCCAATTGAAATACTCCCTCCATTTACATTGTATTTATTTGGATCAATGCCTAGATGATCACGGCAATATAGTACTTGGCAAGCAAAAGCCTCATTGAGTTCCCACAATCCAATATCATCTATTGAAAGACCATGTTGTTTAAGTAGTTTAGGAATCGCATAAATAGGACCAATACCCATTTCTTCAGGCGCATTTCCAACAACAGTCATTCCACGATAAATACCTAAAGGTTCAATCCCTAACTGCTCTACTAATTTTCCATTCATTACCACACAAGCACTTGCACCATCAGACAGTTGGCTCGCATTTCCAGCAGTAATTACTCCTCCTTCAATGACTGGAGATAAACTATTTAATGACTCTATCGTAGTACTTGGACGATTACCTTCATCCTGACTTAACGTTACTTCTTTAAATGAAGATATCCCGGTAGTTTTATCCGTTATCATCATCTGAGTTGTGATTGGAACAATTTCATTATCAAATATTCTAGCTACTTGTGCGCGAGCTGTACGCAATTGTGACTCTAAGGCATACTGATCTTGAACTTCTCGAGAAATGCCATATTTTTTTGAAACAAACTCTGCGGTTTCTAACATTGGCATATAAGCTGTAGGCTGATGGGCTAAAACATTTGGGTCCATTTCAGCTTTCACCCATTCCATATATCGGCTTTGTACAGCAGAAATATTTTCCTGCCCCCCAGCAATAACGGTTTGCATACCGTCATACATAATTTGTTTCGCTGCGGTAGCAATCGCCATTAAACCGGATGCACATTGTCGATCAATTGTTTGAGCACCAATCACCGCTGGTAATCCAGCAGCAAATAAACCATTTCGAGCGATGTTATTTCCTGCCGTACCCGCATTTAAAACCGAGCCAATAACAGCATCTTCAATACGATCGGGTTCAATGCCAGCGCGTTCAACGGCATGTTTAATAGCATGTCCTAACATCGTTGGGGAGTGCGTAGCATTAAAAGCACCTCTATATGCTTTCCCAATAGGTGTACGAGCTGTTGAAACAATTACTGCATCAATCATAAATTTTCCTTGTAAAAGAGAAATAAATAGAAATATTGCAATGGAATTAAGGTACTAAAGATATTCCAACTTATTAAAGTGGCGCTAAGCTTATAAGGAAGTTTTATAAATTTTAGGCAAAGCAAATACATTGCCTCGTTAGATAACGAAACTTATTTACTTAGTCTACAAATTGAAATAAGAATAGTTTTATCGAATAATCTATCACTACCTAATTTAGAATGGGCTTGAATTAGAAGTCACTTTTTATTCTAAAAATAATTGCTTATATATCTAAAATCCTTAAAACCATTGCTCAGGCATATTCAGTGGTGTTGTCTCCACTGGATCCAGTGGAGACAACCAACTGAATATTTTTGGCATTTCTCAGCCAAAAGAGTAATCACAAATAATCAATAATTTATGTAATTCATAAATATGCAATTACTATAAGTTTTTAAATCGTGTATCCACCATCTACAACAATACACTCGCCATTTGTATAGCTCGCTGCATCGGAAACTAAATATAGTACCGTTCCAGCCATTTCTCTCGGTTCAGCGTGGCGTCGTAAAGGAATACCTTTCATTAATTTTTCATATAATTCTGGATCATCGAATAAAGCACTTGCAAACTTAGTTTTAGTAAAACCTGGAACCAATGCATTTACTCTTATACCCAATGGCCCACATTCTTTTGCGAAAGTTTTTGTCATATTAATGACAGCAGCTTTAGTAATTGAGTAAATACCTTGTTTATCGCCTGGCTGTAATCCATTTACTGAGGCCGTATTTACAATGACACCGCTCCCTTGTGATTTCATTAATTTACCGGCTTCAATAGACATAAAGAAGTAACCACGAATATTCACTTCTACAGTTTTGTTATAAGCCGCTAAATCCGTATCGAGAACATGACCAAAATATGGATTTGCTGCAGCATTATTTATAAGAATATCTAATCGGCCGTGCTGACTACGAATATGTTCAAAAATTGATGATATATCTTCCATTTTCCCAACATGACAAGCAAATGACTCTGCATTACCTCCGGCTGCAATAATTTCTTCTGCCACAACCTTACAGTCTTCAATTTTTCGGCTTGAAACGATGACATAAGCGCCTTGTTCTGCTAATAATTTAGCAATTTCTTCACCAATACCACGGCTAGCTCCTGTAACTAAAGCTATTTTTCCAGTTAAATCAAAAAGATTTGTTGCCATACTTTTATACTCCTAGTTCCTTTGTATTTCATCTATCCTAATAATGATTTTTTATTGCTTTAGTAAACTTATTTTTCCACTTCAATAAGTTAGTGCCAAGTTAATAAACTTATACCATGTTCACGAAAGTGCTGATGTTCATTCATACTTAAAATACTATGACGTTTAGTATCGCTAAGAATTTGAGTAATACCACAATTCACTAGTGACCAATTCAATCTAAATGTCGCGCGATCACTTAAACCCAGTAAAGATTGAATAATCACGGAGATCACTCCACCAGAACTAAAAACGACGACATTTTTCCCTTTTGAACTATTTACAATATCTGTAAAAGCGCCTACACATCTATTCTGAAATTGCTTCCATGTTTCAGTGTAATCGGTGTCATACTCTCCACTCTGCCAACGATAAACAGCTTCAGCAAACATCTCTCCCATTGTCTTTGTTGGATGAGATGAATTTGCAATAAACTGAATAATCTCAGATTTATCCGCATATTTTTTCTTATCTAAATTCAATAAAATTTGTTCATGATCAAATTCATTTAGTCCTGTATGCGGTATAGCGACCAGAGAAGAATGCATCTCGCTTAAACAATGTTGTGCGGTTTCATAGTGCCTAACCATTTCTCCACGCCATGCAATATCGAAAGATTTAGCCTGATCATCAAAGACTTTACCCAGAACCCTAGCCTGTTCAGTTCCTTTTATCGATAGTTGATCATAATTATTTGTGCCCCATGAAGCTTGCCCATGCCTAACAAAGGTAATTAAAGCCACGATAATCTCCTTCTTTTATTTCGATTGCCAAGTCAATTGCATACAACGAACAAATAGAGCTTCAACAAAACAACCAAACTCTTTAAAATCAGTGTTTTGTGTTTCTTTATAGTAATAACGATAATAAATTTGCTGGCAGATTACGGCTAAACGAAATAAACCGAAAACTTCGTAAAAATTCCAGTTATCCGTTTGTAACCCTGTCTTTTGTAAATAATATTTAACCACTTCCTGACGAGTGAGCATTCCAAACAAATGAGTAGGCTGTCGTCTCAAAGTTCTTAACAAAACGCTATCATCATCTTGTATCCAATAGGCTAGCGCACAACCTAAATCCATTAAGGGATCACCTAAAGTTGCCATTTCCCAGTCTAATACACCAATGAGTGTTGTAGGCGATTTGGGATCTAGAATCACGTTATCAAGACGCCAGTCATTATGAATAACACAGGTTTTCACATCATCTGGTATATGTTCTAACAACCAAGCTTGTATACCCTTAAAACTAGCAACATCTGGTGTTTTTGCTTGCTCAAAACGTCGTATCCAACCCTCTACTTGTCTACGACAATATCCATCACCTTTACCGATTGTTTCTAAATCAGAGCCTTTATAGGGCACATTATGAAGTGCGATTAGAGCATCTATTGCATTAATACATAGTTGATGCATTTGGTCAGGTGTTAAGTCTAAATTTTCAGGAAGATTTGCTCTTGTAATTACGCCCTCAATTCGATCCATAACATAAAAATCGCAACCAATAATATTTGCATCAGTGCAAAGTGCCACCATATCTGGTACCAATGGATAGAGTGGCTTAAGCGCTTTTTGAACGTTATATTCACGTTGCATATCATGAGCAGACTTAGCTTTGGTTCCTGCAGGTGGACGCCGTAAAATCAGATCTCGATTTTCATACTGTATTCGATACGTCCAATTAGATGCCCCACCTGAATACTGAGTAATTTGTGGTATACCTTTTAAAACAATGTCTTGTTTCTTCAACCACTGATCTACTTTATCAATATCTAACTCTTCACCTCGGCGAACAGCTCCACCTACATCTATAGTACTCATTAAGCAATCTTTCCTTTTAATGGCTGGTAATTACGTCCGTAACCTCGCTTTTTGAGCTCAATTCTTGTAATTACTCTCTTATGTACTTCATCAGGACCATCGGCGAGTCTTAATGAACGAGCAATTCCCATAAAGCGTGCTAAAGGCGTGTCATTTGAAACTCCCATCGCTCCATGCATTTGAATTGCCATATCTATGACTTGTTGCATCATATTCGGTGCGATTATTTTAATCGCCGAAATCTCTGTCATTGCAGCAGTATTCCCAATCGTATCCATTTTCCAAGCAGCATAAAGTGTCATTAGACGTGCTTGTTCAATAGCAATTCGAGCATCTGCGATTTTTTCTTTATTCCCTCCTAATTCTAAGATGGGCTGACCAAAAGCAATACGAGTCATTCCTCTGTCAATCATTAACTCCAATGCACGCTCTGCAGCTCCTACACATCGCATACAATGATGAATTCGACCTGGACCTAATCTGCCTTGAGCAATTGCAAAACCTTCGCCTGGGCCACCAATAAAATTTTCAATAGGTACGCGCACGTTATTAAAACAAACTTCTCCATGACCATGCGGCGCATCAATATCGCCAAAAATCGGTAACATTCTTTCAATTTTTACTCCTGGTGTGTTAACAGGAACAAGAACCATAGAATGTTGCTCATGATGGCTTTTTGATGAGTCTGGTGTATGTGCCATAAAGATTAGGAGTTTCGTATTAGGATCTCCTAAACCTGATGACCACCATTTACGGCCATTTAAAACAATTTCATTTCCATCGACTATTGCTGTGGCTTGCATATTGGTTGCATCACTTGAGGCCACATCAGGCTCAGTCATACAAAATACGGAACGAATTTCACCATTTAATAATGGCATTAACCATTGATTCTTTTGTGCTTCACTTCCGTACTTCCACAAAAGCTCCATATTTCCGGTATCCGGGGCATTACAGTTAAATACCATAGGTGCTAAAAAACTACGTCCAGTATATTCAGCAATATGAGCATACTCTTGAATACTTAATCCAGCTCCAAGCTTTTCATCAGGCAGGAACATATTCCACAATCCTGCTGATTTTGCTTTAGCTTTTAGAATTTCTAAAGCTGTTGGCCATTTCCACGTAGTCCAATCTTCTGGATCACACGTTTGGTGTACTTCTTTCCAAAATTTTTCTTCTATTGGAATAATCTCTGTATCCATGAATTGTTTAGTTTTTTCTAAATACGCCTTACCTTTAGCGCTAAGTTCAAAATCCATTATCAATAACTCTGTTTTAGTATTTGCCAAGCGTACTTAAAATCGTATAATGAATAAAATGAATTAATTTAATAGTAAATCATGCACGAAGATAATAAAAAGGTAGCATCACTTGCGAGAGTCGATCTCAATTTATTTCGAGTTTTTGCTACTATTTATAAAGAAAAAAACTTAACACGTGCTAGTGAACAATTGTTCTTAAGCCAACCTGCGGTAAGTCATGCGCTTGCACGTCTTCGCGAACATTTTAATGATCCATTATTTATTAGAGATGGACACGGCGTAATGCCGTCTATATTAGCTAAACGCATATGGCCTAATATTGAACAATCACTATCTTTAATGAACGAAGCAATAAAAAGTACTTTAGATTTTCAACCGGAAAGAGACTTAAAAAAATTAACAATTGCAATGATTGATGAATTTGAACCCATACTACTTCCTTTAATTACTCAACATTTTTCAAAATTCAATAAAGATTTAATTATAAATAGCGTACGTATTGATAGAAAAAATTTACGTCAAGAGTTAGTGTCAGGAAGGATTGACTTCTCGATAGACGTTAATCACTTAGTAGAGGAAGGAATTGCTCAGCAAACATGTTTAAAAGATAAATTAGTTATTATGTGCCATAAAGAACACCCTATTTTACAATCGGGTATAAGCATAGAAAGCTATTTAAATGCAAAACACATTACGGTATCTGCTCGACCAACAGGCAGAGTATTTGAAGATTTTATTTTATCTAAACATGGGTTTAAGAGAGAAATTAAACTTCGTTGTCAACAGTATCAAACCGCTATTAGTATGTTGGCTCAAACAGAGTACTTACTTACGATTTCCCACACGCAGGCGTTGTATCATAAAAAAAATTATCCTGATGTAAATATCTATTCGATTCCAGCAAAAATTGAAGGGTATGAAATGAATCTTTATTGGGATGAGGAAAAATCAAAAGAACAAGAAATCGTGTGGTGTAAAGCACAATTAATAGAGATTATGGATAATCTCCAAAACCAGTTTAAGAATGACTAAATAAAATTAGTCTTATGCATGATTTAATATTTATTTAATTCATTTTATTCATTGATTAAAAAACCTTACTCTCTTTGTAATACAAGGAAGATAGGAATTAAAATAGTGAATAAAACATGGCAAAAGACATATGATGAATTAGGCATTCCTAATGAAATTACCTTGCCACCAGTAAGCACTTCAATGATTGAGATTTTTGAAAGGAATGTTCAAAAATTTTCAGACAAAACGGCTTATATTTTTAGAAATGAAAAATTAAGCTATCAGCAAGTAGATAGTTTATCTTTACGATTCGCGGCCTATTTCCATTCTCTAGGACTAAAAAAAGGTACACGTGTCGCGGTGATGCTACCGAATGTTTTACAATATCCGATCTCAGTTATGGGTATTTTGCGGGCAGGACTAATTCTAGTAAATGTAAACCCACTCTACACCCCAAGAGAACTCGAGCATCAACTTAAAGACTCAGGTGCTGAGGCTATTATTTTATTAGAAAATTTAAAAGGTATTTTTCAGCAGATCGCCTCAAAGACATTTGTAAAACATTTATTTATAGTAAATTTAGAAGATTCTTTAACTCACCCATTCACAGATTATACTCAAGACAAATTAAATTCTTTTAATAGAGGATTAAGATACCCGTCATGTTGTTATATGAAACCAAAAATAAATTTGGATGATACAGCGGTTTTACAATACACAGGTGGTACAACAGGTGTGTCTAAAGGGGCCGAATTAACACATCGAAATTTGGTTGCTAACTTATTACAAAATGATGCAGTTTATGGCCCAGTTTTACTCACAGGCAGTCAAGATCATCAAAATATGATTTGTGCGTTACCTCTTTATCATATTTTTGCTTTTCAACTTTCCATGATTTCTCAGTATGTAGGCTTTGCTTGTGTATTAATTTTAAATCCAAGAGATACTGCAAGCCTGATAGAGGAAATGGTTAAATACCCTCCTGTATTATTTCCTTCTGTAAACACTTTAACCAATGCTTTAATTAACCATGAAAATATCAAATTAGTAGATTTTAGTTATTTAAAATTATCGACTAGCGGTGGTATGGCTACATTACCATCAACGGCAAAAGCTTGGTATGAACTAACAAATAAGCCTCTGCTAGAAGGTTACGGTTTATCTGAAACATCACCAGTTGTCACGATTAATCCACCGGCTCTTAAAGAATTTAATGGAAAAATAGGTATACCTTTACCATCTACTGAGGTGGCTATTCTTGACGATAATGGACATAAGGTTCCATTGAACCAAGAGGGAGAAATTGCGGTTAAAGGTCCCCAAGTGATGAAGGGATACTGGAATCGTCCAGAAGAAACGGCGAATGTTATGACAAAAAACGGTTTTTTCCGTACTGGTGATATAGGTGTAATGGATTCAGATGGTTTCACAAAAATTGTGGATCGCAAAAAAGATATGATTTTAGTATCTGGCTTTAATGTTTATCCTAATGAAATAGAAGAAGTTGTTAGTAGACACCCTAAAGTTCTAGAAGCAGCAGCGATTGGCGTCATCGATGAAAAAAGTGGAGAAGTCCCAAAGCTATTCATTGTAAAAAAAGAAAATGATTTGACTGAAAATGATATTCTCACATTTATTTCAGATAAATTAACAGCGTATAAACAACCTAAATATATTGAATTTTTAAATGAACTACCTAAATCAAATGTAGGTAAGATTTTACGTAAAGAGTTGAGATAAGATTAGGTTGATCATTTATAGAGACATATTTAAACAAATCTGTCTCTTTTATTAAAGGATATAAATAATGAACATCCTTACTCAGGATCTCCTTTATTTACTTGAGCTAAGAGAAATCGATTCTTTAATATTTCAAGGAAATTGTACACAAGTCTTTGGCTCACATTTATTTGGTGGACAACTTTTAGCTCAATCCTTAGTCGCTGCAGCAAAAACAACAGATCGTCCAGCGCACTCATTACATGCATATTTTATACAAGCTGGTGGAACTGATATCCCTATTCTTTATCAAGTGTCTCACCTGCAAGATGGTTCAAGTTTTAGTCGCAGAGAAGTAAAAGCTTTACAAAATGGACAGTTAATTTTTATCGCACTAATCTCTTTTGCATATTTTGAACAAGGTCCTGAGTTCCAAGTTCCCTCTCCGGTTTATCCTACCCCAGATTCCTTAAAACCAGAGCAGCACCATAAGTTACAAGTGATTGAACAAGTGCCAGACAATTATAAATCAATATTTATACGCCCTTTTCAATTAGAAATTAAACCAACTCAATTTTTAGGTTATAAAGCAGAAAGCAAGTCCTCTTCTTATGCTGAATATTTTCGAACTTATGACAAATTAACATTAAAAATAGACTCTGTTATTTTACATCAAGCTATTATGGCCTATTATTCAGATTACAACCTACTCTCCATTTCTCTTTTAAATCATGGGATTAGTTACTTTGATGATAAGATCAAAGTTACAAGTTTAGATCATATTATTTTTTTTCATCATGACTTTAGAGTTGATGAATGGTCTCTTTATGATTTAAGTACAAACATTAGTTCACAGGCAAGAAGCTTGAACTACGGTAAAGTATGGCAGAACAATAAACTCGTCTGTAGTACTGTTCAGGAATGTTTATTACGAAAGATTTAAATTTTTATAGGTGTTTATAATAAATATCTCTTTCAAAAAAATACCTTTTTAAAAACAGGGCTTTAAGCCCTGTTTTTTATTTTATTATCCAAAACCGACTACTGATTTTATCTCAACAAACTCATACAGTGCTTGTTCTCCCCATTCTCGGCCATTTCCAGATTGTTTATAACCACCAAAGGGAGCTTCAAAATCTAACGGGGCATAATTTAAATAGATTTGTCCCGCCCGAATTTTCGATGCAACTTTTCGAGCACGTTCTATGGAACTACTTTGCACATAACCTGCTAAACCAAAAGGAGAGTCATTGGCAATTGCGATCGCCTCCTCCTCATTAGAATAACGAATCATCACAAGTACTGGCCCAAAGATCTCTTCCCGAGCAATTCTCATAGAATTAGTTACATTCGCAAAAATAGTCGGTTTAGCAAAATAACCTTTTTCTAATCCTTCAGGTGAACCTAGACCACCGGCAATAATTTCTGCACCTTCATCAATACCAATTTGAATATATTTTTGAACGGTATCAAATTGTTTTTTAGATGAAAGTGGCCCCATATAAGAATTACTAGATGGAGCGCCCACAGTAATACTTTCTGCCGTTTTACGAGCCTGTTCCACAGCTGCTTCATATTTTGATTCATGAATAAGCATTCTGGTTGGAGCAGTACAGGTCTGGCCTGTATTCATCATAATTGCTTTGACACCATTATCTACAGCCTGAACGATATCAGCATCATCTAATATAATATTCGCTGATTTTCCGCCTAATTCTTGATGAACACGTTTCACCGTAGGAGCAGCATCTACAGCCACAGAAATTCCTGCACCAGTAGATCCTGTAAAGCTAATCATGTCTATATCTGGATGACGTGATAAAGCTGACCCAACTTTACCACCATGCCCATTTACTAGATTAAAGACGCCTGCAGGTACACCAGCTTTATCAAAAATCTCGGTTAGGAGCCATGCAGAAAATGGAGTTTGAGCAGCTGGCTTTAATACCATAGTGCAGCCAGTAGCCAAAGCTGGCAAAACCTTTACAACCACTTGATTGATAGGCCAATTCCATGGAGTAATAAACCCACACACTCCTATAGGCTCTCTTAATATACGAGTAGTGCCTTTTTGCTCTTCAAACGGAAACTTTGATAGTGCTTCAATCGTAGTATTTAAATGGGCTAATCCCATCGCTGCCTGATATTGACTAGCAAGCCAATCAGGGGCACCCATTTCTTCACTAATTGCAGCCGATATTTCAGCTTCACGTTGTTTATATTCATTCGTAATTGCTTTTAGAAGTTCAAGCCGCTCATTGACTGAAGTTTGTGAAAAACTGACAAAGGCACGTTTTGCAGCTTCTACGGCATTATTAACTTGTTTTTCATTACCATCAGAAATAATACCAGCAACTTCACCAGTAGATGGGTTAATTACTTCAATGTTAGATGTACCTTGTTCATCCAACCAGTTACCATCAATGTAAAATCCTGTATATTTACGCATAATTCCTCCTATTTTAAGGGCTATTCTTTCCTTAAAAATTATTAGATTTAATATATAGTTTATGAATATAAATTTTAACTAAGATATAATTCCAGCTATAAATAATTTCATGTTAAGAACTATAATTCGTTTTACTTAACCTTCATTTAAACTATGCTGCATAACTTCGATCAACAATTAAAACAGGTTTAATTGTTTTCCCACTTAATGAGTCAGAAGATGCTGTATTAATATCATCAAAATTATAGAATTTTATTAATTTTTCATAAGGAAATTTTCCTTGGGCATGAAATTCTAATAATTGGGGAATACTAATTTGTGGAATCCCTTCACCCATGACGACACCAATAATCTTTCGACTATATACAACAAGATCTGCTAGTGTATTCACGGTAAGGTCCTTGTTTGTCACAGCAACTGGAGCAGCTACCCCTTTAATTGCTAATGCATCAATAGACGCTTTCATAACTTCAGATATTCCTGTGGTATCGATTGAGTAGTTAACACCGACCCCTTTGGTAATTTCTTTAATTTTTTCTACGGCATCTACAGACTTGCTATTAATTACATGAGTCGCCCCTAACTCTTCAGCTAGACTCAGTCGCGAATCATGGATATCAACCGCAATAATTGTTGAGCAACCCATAATTTTAGCTGTCATCATTGCTGCTAAACCTACCGCACCAGTACCAAAAATCGCAATTGAAGAACCAGTTGTTGGCTTCAAGCCATTAAGAACGGTGCCTGAACCTGTTAACAAACCGCATCCTAAAGGACCAAGGAGGCGAAGATCTGCTTCTTTAGGAACTGCAATTAAGTTAGTTTCTTTAACATTTGTATGAGTCGCAAAAGATGATTGGAAAAAGAAATTATTGACCTCTGTACCATCTTCTTTTTTAAATGGGGCTGAACCGTCATCACGATGTTTCCCCCAATTTAAAGTCATCCAATCTGTACATGCTGCAGGCAATCCATGCATGCAATGATTACACTGCTTACAGTATGCATAAGCTAAAACAACATGATCACCGACCTTAAAATTTTTAATATTCTTTCCTACTTTCTCGACAATACCAGCACCTTCATGCCCTAATACACCTGGAAATTCATAGGCAGCATGACCTAATCGAACAGCATCATCAGAATGACAAATCCCGGAAGCAACAATTTTGACTTGTACCTCATCATCTAATGGCTCAGCGAGTTCAAGAGTTTCTATTTCATATGGCTCATTAACTGATTTAACAACAGCTGCTCTAATTTTCATCTTATAACTCCATTTAAGATTTTGATTATTATGGACAACCTAAAATATAAATATTATTTAAAAATATAATAAAACAAATAAGTCATCACTAGAACTCTAACATTAATATCTATAATTGAAATTTATTTAAAGTCCACCCTATGGACAACTAAAAAAACAAACAAAAAATTAATTTAATATATTTTATTGAATAATTAAATTTAAAAAATAAATATCATATTCCTTGCAAAAAAAAGTAGAAATTAAATAAAATTTATTTAATCCAAATAGTCTTATCAGCTTAATTAATATATTTAAAATTATGAAATATACTATTTTTATTTGCTATGTGTGTTGAGAAAAATTTAGTCTATAAAAACAAGTGGTTAATTATTATAATTCTTTTAAATAGGCTATTTATTTAAAAATCATAGGATCGATTATATAAATATTTCAATTAAAATTAATAAATTAATTTTGACATTTTATTTGCAGTACTCATTATTTTTGGTATCAACTTCTTTGCATCTTCTGGTTGAAGTCGTTCTGTACTAGCTGAAATAGAAAGCGTCATATATGGCACTCCTCCATTTTGGGATGGGATAATCGTCGTAATTCCACTGATGTTTGGGTAGACTAAGTTTTGAGCGTATATATATTTATCCTTTTTCATTTTATCTATAAAATCAGGTATAGATTTCCTTAAATGTAAATGATTTTCTGAAATCCATTCTATAGGAGCATCTAATTTTGGTTTTTGAATCCAGTATCTTTGCTCTTCTTCTTTTAAATAAGCTAAAAGTGCAATACCTGAATAAGTCGCCGTAAAGGCCTTCAAATCACCTTTATGTATAGTGTAAGGAAAAATAGGATTTTCACCTTGACAAACAGTGACATAGCGGACTCCATTAAATTGCTTTAATCCAATACAAACCAAATCGCCACAGTCATCTGCCAACTCTTGCGCAAATTCCTCTAAAGTATTTAGGTCTAATATAGGAACAGGTGCACTTAGTCCTAAAGTGAATATTTCAGGACCAAGTTGGTATATCTTATTCTCTAGCTGCTGAACAAATCCAATTTTAATTAAATCATTCAATATACGATGTGTAGAAGCATGTGCAATACCTGTCTCAAGTACTAAATCTTTTAAACGCATACCATTTTTAGAACTACTTAAGCTTAATAAAATATGAGCAATCTTATTCGTTAATATCGCAGTTTCATTTCCCATTACTTTATCCCTAGTAATATTAATGAGATATATATAGGTCATATATTTCATTAGAACCTTACATACATCATTCCATTGATTTAATTAATATTTTAAAAAATTTATATTAAAATAAACTAAGGCAGAAAGATAATTTAGTCTGCCTTACAGTTCAAAAATGTCAAAAAATAGTTACCCTAAATAATCTAAAAGCGATATCCAAATTTTATTGCATATGCAATTGCGTGATTATCTTTAAACTCAGCCTGCTCCGAAAACTCTTTAATACCTTCAATTGGTAAGAAGTAACCACCACCTTCAGCTTTAGTATCCCCTAACCAGAAATATTTTACGCCAGCCGCAATAAAATAATTAGGCGCTGGATTAAATTGAGCACCAAGCCCAAAAGACCAAAAACCGTTCACTGGTCCAAGTGTTGAAGCAGGATGACCAGATCCAGAATCCCAACCAATATCAGATGCAATACTCCAACGGTCTGTTAACTGTTGTCCCAACCCAAGCGTTACACTATATTGATCTTTTTGATAAGAATCCAAATCAATACCTTGTTTATAGACACCTCCTGTTAATGTATCCATATAGAGTGCTGTAAGGGCATCGTATTGCGCTGGACGAATATTAAATTTTTTCCAATTCACCCATCTAAGGTTCATATAAGCAAGCGTCTTTTCAGCAATACCTGTTTGAAAATCTATATTTACTGATTGAGGCGTCTCGACTTTTGTTTTAGCAGGTGCAGTGTATTGTAATGGCTCACCAAAGATATTTTCATCAACTTGAAAATCATATTTGATTTTTGAACGGTAAGTTACAGCTGCTTTAAGCGCAATTTCCGGAATTTGATAACTTCCCCCCACTAGCCAACCTAGCTTTCCCTGTTCTTTAAATTTAGCATTATATCCATTAAAAGCTTCGGTATAGGCCATTCCTCTAAAAGAAACATCACCTTCTACACTTTGATAAACAGGTCCACCATAAACTTGAAAGTTTTTAATAGGTGAATAGCCCAAAATAAAACTTAGATTTTGGCTTTTTACATTTACAGATGTACCTTCACGACTGGTCTCATCAGAATAACTATTATTAGGGAGAACTGGATATTCTGTTTTTGCAGCAAAAGGCTGATCGTAAAGTAAACCAAAACTGAATTGGTCTGTGAGTTGTAACTTTAATGCGGCTGTATAGAATTGATTATCTTGCCCAATATCTCCTGTATTACGACTTTGATTAGGTCGAACAAGATCTGGACGATCATGGACTACACCAGAAACAGAAGGATCAATAGCGAAAGCATTTGCTTCTGCATAATTACCGGCTTCTAAAAAAGGTAATATCGATTGGCCCGACTGTTCAAGTGCTGAAGCATGGCTATAACTACTAAAAAAGATACCGATTGTACTAAATATAATGGAGCCAGATTTCAACTGAAATTTTCTGCCTAAGAAATATTTCATTCGGTTATTTACAATCGTATTTTTAACTATTCCTAAGTGTGATCCTAACTCAGCACACCCCTTGCTTACAGATTTTTCCATCATTAATCCTTGAGTTATAATTCTTTATAAATCATAAGTTAATTAATAACTTACTTATCCATCTCAATTAATTTGAATAATAAAAATGAACAAATTATACACTACAAAATTAACAACACAGTGTCAATGACATTGTGTCAATACAATGAAAAATTATAGCCTGATTTAACTATATTTTTAATCAATGAAGATGGAATATAATTTTAAAGCTGACTAAAAATAGAAAAAACTCATTCTATTACCCACTCTTGCTAATTCGCACCATATAATGTTGAAATCCAAATATTTTCTAATACCCGAATTACAACTTCTGGTTGAACTTGTGTAGTGTGTCCAAAAGCTTCTGAAAGATATCTTTCTTCAAGCCAAATTAAAGCTTTTGCTGTTTCTTCTACTTCTACATCTTTTCTAATTTTTCCAACTCGTTGCTCTGCTTTTATATGCTGTGCAGCAGCGTTGATAAATTCCTGTATTAAACTACGATAAACGCTCTCAACACGTTCATCACCACTTGCAGCTTCGACAAAAGCTCTTAACAAACGGCCATGCTCCACATAGACTTTTACAGAATCGACTAAGGCTCTATGTAAATCTTCTTGGGGATTATTTCCCTCTAACCATCGATCTGAAATCTTAAATAATTCTTTACTAATATTTTGGACAAGACGCAAAGTAAGATCATTTTTATCACGAAAATGGACATAAAAAGCTGGGCGTTTTAAACCCGTGCATCGCATAACTTCATCAACATTAAGATCACGAAAATGATGTTCACTTAAAAACTGTTCAGCAGCTTCTAATATTTCTCGCTCAGATTCTTTTGGATCATGTTTTGGTCTACGGCGGCGAGGAGCGGTTGTCATACTATCCTAGTTCAAATGAGCACTGAGCCATTGTAGGTATTAATAAAAATTTCGACAAGACTTAAATTATTTTAGTTGATAAATAAACATATTTTTAAATTATCTTTTATAATCAGTTATATACAATTAAAAGTATTATTTTAATAAGTTTCAGATATTTTAGTTATAAACAAGTTAAGCCTATTTGACAAAATAGGCTTAACTATTTTTATATCACAAAACTTTAAGAGTCATAGTTGATCTTCGTCGCTAACCAACCATCCCAACGTTTTGTCCAATATAAATCATGTAATTTAGCAGCTAAAGAATTTTCATTAGTAGGTGCAATTGGTAAAACCACTTCATCAACTGTTTGAATTGGCATGACACCACCAGCTGAGCTTGAAGTGAATGCTTCATCAGCTTCTAGAAGTTCTTCTTCTTTCACTTTTGTTATATGTGTTTTTACTCCCAATTCATTAGCCAATTCAATAACAGTTCTTCGGGTAATACCTTCTAAACACCCTGAATCTGGCGTATAAATTTCATTATTTTTTACAGCAAAAATATTAGCACCAGCAGCTTCCGTTAAATAACCATTACCATCCGTCAAAACAACCCAATCTTTGTCTTGACTACGAGCCTCGTAAAGACCAAGTTTCATATCCATCCAATGGAAATTTTTAGCTGTTGGATCTACGGCTTTTTCAGAAATACGATTGTAGTGTTTACTAATTAATATTTCTAAACCATTTGTTCGGCGCTCATCATCTGCTTGGAAGAAGTATGGTGATACAAAAGCGAACATAGCATTTTGTTGCAATACAGGATTTTTTCTACTCGCACTGCTTAAAGGCCCTCTTGTTACGGCCCACCAAACATAAGCATCTTTTAAACCTGTTAATTTAACGAGGTTTGTAAGAATTTCTCTAACTTCTTCGCGACTATACGGATTTTCAAGAAAGAATTTTTGACATGATGCTTCCATGCGATCTAAATGATCATCTAAACGGAAAAAAGCACCTCTAGAAACAGTAACTACATCATATGCGGCATCCGCATGTAAAAAACCCGCATCCATTAAGGGGACAGATGCTTCTTGTATTGGTACGTATTGTCCATTACAAAATGCACTTCCATAAGAATATTGCTCTTCATGTTCTGCACGCTGATGTAATTCATGTTCAGCCATGATTTTTTCGACTTGTATAACCATTTACAACTTCCTTTTGTGTGACACAATTAATCCATAACAAATATGACTTAACAAAATTAAAAAAGCAATAATTTTGTAAAAATTGATAATTAACCAATAATAAATATCAATTAATGTTACTAAAAGTTTCTAATAAACTATAAGATTCAATTACTTTTTATATCTTTTTCAATAAATATGATAAAAAATAAGCGCATATCAATAATTAAATTAATCAAATAAAATCAAAAACTTAAAAAAATAAAAAAATAAAAAAATAAAAAAATAAAAAAATAAAAAAATAAAAATAATTTATTTTTTTAAATTAATATTTATCAACAACTTATTTCAAAAAACTACAAAATTAAACTGGAGAGTTCAATAATTACCACAAGTCATTGACACAGTGTAATTGATAAACTAATAATAAAAGAATGCCTCTTTTCCTTTACCAGAGCAGGCTTATAAACCTGAATAGACATATAGGAATTAGGCTTTTGTTCATCAGGGTCAAGGAAGAATGAGGATTAAAAATCATCATCTTAGAAATCTAACTGATGCTCAATTTACTGAAATTATGTAAAGAGGAAGAAGATATGAGTTCATCAGATCAAACTGCTATTACTGATGTTTTAATTATTGGTGCAGGGATCGCAGGTATTAGTGCTGCTTATCATTTAAAGAAATATAGACCAAACTCAACATTTAAAATATTAGAAGGACGTGATGAAATTGGCGGGACGTGGAGTTTGTTCCGCTACCCTGGTATCCGATCAGATTCAGATATGCAGTGCTTTGCTTTTGGCTTTAAGCCATGGACCAGTGAAAGAACTTTTGGTAGTGCAAAAATGATATGCGATTATCTGAAAGAAACAGTTTCAGAGAATGATATTGAACCGCATCTTTGTCTTGGGCATTCTGTAACAAGTGCAGAATTTTCATCGGATGAAGGTATTTGGACAATCAAAGTTAAACAGAAAAATCAAAAAAATATCACCACTTTGCATTCCAGATTCCTAGTTCTGGGCACAGGTTATTATGATTACAACGCTGGCTACACTCCAGATTTTAAAGGAACTGAAGACTTTCAAGGTCAAATCATCCATCCTCAACATTGGCCTGAAAATCTAGATTATACGAATAAAAAAGTAATTGTTATTGGTAGCGGCGCTACTGCAGTGACATTAATTCCAGCTATGGCTGAAAAAGTTAAACATATCACTATGCTTCAAAGATCTCCGAGCTACTTAATGGCTCTTCCTAGCGTAGATCCTATCGCTAATACTTTAAATAAACTTTTTTCACCAAAACTAGCTTTTGATTTAATTAGAGGTAAAAATATTAAATTAAGTAGAGCAGTTTATAAATTAAGCCGTCAATTCCCAGGTGCTATGCGCCGCTTATTAATTGCAGATGTACGAAGAAAACTACCTAAAGGCTTTGATGTATCTACTCATTTTTCGCCAAAGTACAATCCGTGGGACGAACGTCTATGTGTAGTACCCGATGGAGATATGTTTAAAGCAATTTCTTCTGGAAAAGCATCAGTTGTAACTGATCATATCAATAAATTTACCAAAGAAGGTATCTTACTAAAATCTGGGAAAGTATTAGATGCCGATATTATTATTACAGCTACGGGTTTAAATGCTGTGCCATTTAGCCGTATTCAATTAGCTGTAGATGGTAAAGCAATAAACTATCCAGACACTACAATATTTAAATCAATGATGTTGTCAGATGTACCTAATTTTGCATTTGCATTTGGCTATACCAACATCGCTTGGACGTTAAAAATTGATCTTATCTGGAGACACTTCTGTAGACTTTTAGACTACATGGAGAAGAATCAATATGGAATTTTTACACCAGTCATCAGTAATAAAGATATGAAACGTGTACCATTTGTCGATTTGAATTCCGGGTACATTCAAAGAAGTATTGCACAATTTCCAAAGGCAGGTGCGGAAGGCCCATGGACTTTATTTCAGGATTACGAGTTTGATCTTGAAAGACTTGATAAGGGACCTGTATTTGATAAGGAATTACAATTTAGTCAGATCACACCAAAGAAAAAGTTGACTATAGTTAACAACCCATCATCAGAAGAAGCGAAAGCACAAGCTTAATCATATGATAAAAATTTCAGTCTCTTATTTAAATATAGATTAATAAGAGACTGAATAAAAAAAGGGAAAAATATTATGGAAAATATCAAATTTACGAGTAAGGGAATTACATGTTCAGCATGGTATATTCCTGCAAGTACCGATAAGTATATTAACTCAAAAGGTAGACCATGCATTGTCATGGCGAATGGTTTTGGTGGTACTAAAGATACAGGTTTATTAAATTTTGCAGAACCCTTAAATAAAGCTGGTTTTGATACATTTATTTTTGATTATCGTGGTTTTGGAGAATCTGGCGGCTATCCAAGACAAAATGTTTCCTATAAAGCTCAACGTGAAGACTACCGAGCTGCAATTAGAACTGTACGGAATCTGCCTTATGTAGATCGAAATCGAATAGTACTTTGGGGTACATCTTATTCTGGTGGTCATGTTATTACTGTTGCAGCGCAAGATCAAAAAGTTTCAGCTGTTATTTCTATGAATCCAGCAACAGATGGTTTAGCAGCTCTTTTTCAAGTTTTCCAATATGGCGGTTTCAAACAATTAACAACTGCTATAGCTCATGGTTTGAAAGACCAATTTAGAGCAATTATGCTACAAGATCCGCATACTATTCCAATTGTTGGGCAACCTGGGACGGCTGCAATGATTAGTACGCCTGGTGCAGAAGAAAATTATAAATCAATGGCTGGCCCGACGTGGCGTAATGAAGTCTGTGCTCGAGCAGCCTTAGAAGTAACTAGAAACCGACCTATCTCTTTTGCTAAAAGTATAAAATGTCCTGCTTTAGTACAAGTAGGAGTCAATGATCAAATTGCTCCACCCGATGCTGCCAGAAAAACTGCAAACTTAATGAAAGGTCCTACCGAATTAATTGAGTATCCAATTGATCACTTTGATTTTTACGCCAACCCATGGCAAGAAAAGTTACTTAATGATCAAATTAACTTTTTAGATAAACATCTAAACTCAGCTGTTAAAAATAATTTTAATTAAATTAAAAATTATGCAATTCAATAATAGGGTTGAATTGCTTTTTTTATAGAAAATATTTTATACAAAATTCTACCTACACTTATTCCCCCTTTTCTATTCTATATTTTAATAACATCAACCAGCTAGTTTACTCTCAAAATGGAAATAAAATTTAAGATTGAGAATATATTAAAAAACCCAATAAAATATAATAGTTATACTTTATTGGGTTAAAAATATTTAAGTAAATATTTTATCTTTTCTTTCTAATTTCTTTGAGTATTTAGTAAATCAAGAGGATTCATCATCCTGCCTTCATGCTCCACAAATCCTACAAACGTACTACTCATATTCCAGCCTAATAAACCTTTTAATTCATCTGAAAAATTACTCATTGATTCAGGTGACATAGAAAGATAGTGGTTTTCCTCTTGTCTTAAAAAAGCTAAATCATAAGACATCGTTAAACCAATCCGAGGTTCATTGCTGACATTTGCCCCACCACCATGATAGGTTGATCCAATCCAGATTAAGGCATCTCCCGCTTTCATTTCTGCAGAAACTGCTTCATCTATTTGAGGCCCTCTTTGGTCATCCCATAAATGACTCTGAGGAATTACTTTTGTAGCACCATTTTCTTCAGTGAAATCCGTAATAGCAAACATAATTTGCACACGTGCTTCACGGCCATATATCGGATGTCGCCACATCCATACGGAATCATCACGATGCAGGGGTTGAGCCTTTTGACCTGGCCAAATTTGAATAGCTTGAGTCATTCCAATTTGAACATCTGGGATAAGTTCTACTCTATTTTCACCACTCCAAAAATGTAAAGGCTTTTGCAGGATAGCTTTTGCAGTTTCAAAGAAGACTGGATTCATTGCAACCAATTGCATTTGTGGTAAACGAGAGAATAATCGACTCATTCTTCGTGTTTTAGTACCTGCAAAATATTCATCCTCACCATCAGGGATACTATCTAATTGTTTAGATAATTCTTGATAAATTTCTTGGGTAAGCTCTTCATTTAAAAAATTTTCAATAATTACTCCACCATCTCTCATGATAATAGAAACAATCTCATTGATTTCAGTGTCTTTACTTAGCTTCGTTAATGACATATGACATCCTTTTCGTTAACTATTTAATGTTTAAAGCATTTTTTGCTTTAAGTTTAAAATTGCGAAAGCGTACTTATAAAATATTGCTGCTTAGTATCTTTGTAGGATCTATCAAACATACAATAAACTATAATTATTATAGCTTAATTGCTATTTTTTAATAATATAACTATTTTAATCAAAAATAAACCATAATTAATATAGTTTAACAAGAATGTTGTAAATTTCTGATACCGTAAATTAGTAATTGACCAATTGAAAAAATTTTTGAAACATAAGTTAATTAGACAAATATAAAAAAACATATAAGACATTGATAAACAATAATTAAATTGCATTTTTAAATAAAATATTTTAGTAATCAAATTATCGTTTGAATTGTTTTTGCGACTATTTTTTAAGCGATTAAGCTAACTTCGCTATTATTAAATATCCCTATTCTCAAAAATTCTTAGTTTTTTTAAGTCTATACTTTATTATATATATGAAAAATATGAAATTTTATAGCTGTAAAATATTGAAGAAAAAAGTTAAAAAACACTCTATGAACTCTTAACGATTAAGAATTCATAGAGGCTTAATTTTTAAGCCTCTAGATTTTTTTGGGTTCGAAGTCTTCTGGGAAATAACTTCTTAGATAAGAAATTAATGCTCTTTGGGATTCTTTTACAATCTCATCTGGTAACGAGCCATACTGAAAAAAAGCATTTTTCCAAATTCCATCTAAGATATAGACAGCAATAATCATTTTTTCTGTATAACGAGCTTTGTTAATCCCTTCAAAGTAATTATCTAAACTATCCATTATAGCCATTGCTAAAGCAGCGCATTGATTTGAATCAACCTCTCTAGTTTCCATTGGTGAATTATTATTTAAGATTAATTTAGGCACATATGAGTTTTCTCTAAGATGATTTGCACCAATAGATATAAACTGACAAATTAACTCTTGCCATGATTCAATATTAGGGCTAATTTGTGAACGAATATTTTGTCTCCAGTTTTCATGAACTCTTTCTGTAAGAGCAACCAATATGCTATTTTTATTTGGAAAATGGTAGTAAATTGAAGGTAATGCAATACCTGTTAAGTCAGAAATTTCCACGAGATTAATATCATTTATTTCTTTTTCTTTGAGCAAAGCTTCCATACAATCCAAAATTTGATTGGTTCTTTCTATTTGCCTTTGCTGAGGCGCACGAGTACGTTTTACACGAATATTATTCACTACAGATCACCACATATAACTTTCATAACCTACTGATGAGAGTCTACTTTAGATTAATATTTTGTCCAAACTAATATTTTTATAGACCTTTTCAGTAAATTTACTCAACTTTTTAATCTATTACTGTGTAATTCTTAGAAAAGAATTATTCAGATTATTTTATATTATCACCCCCAATAAACAAAAAACAAATACAACTTAACACACAAGTGAAGAAAAGATTACAACAATAAGCATTTGAAATATAATTCTATTTTTAATAAAAATTATGTGTATTTAATAACTAAACTATAATTATTATAGTTTAGAACTTATACTCTCTTAGCGTCTCAACGGAACTTTAAGTCATTTTTGTCTTAGAATTGAAAAGTATTCTAGACGAAAAATTACTTAATACCTCGCTTATTGCTATGGTGATCAACTCCAAAAGCCAAAGCAGTGCAAAATTAAGCTTTAAATATCTCGTTATTTTTTAACATCAGGTACTTGTTGGGGTATCTGCTAAACATAGGAAAGTCCAAACTTATTTTTTAATGTATTACTCATATTAAAATTATAAGAATGGATACTATTTAAAATTAGCAAAGAATTTTATAGGTCAAGGAATGGAATTTATACTTAAACATGTTACAGAATTTCCTGTAACTTTATTTCCTAAAAATTTACACTTACACCTCCAAAATGAAGGATTCTTGTTAATTCGTAATTTTTGGGATAAAAATCAGGTTGAATATATAAAGAAGAATAAATATTTTAAATATAATGATGTAAATCATTTGTTAGATATTGATATGATTTTAGAGAAAAATTTAATTTTATATAAAGTACAATTAGATTTAATAAGATCCATTAAAAATAACTGTAATTCAGTGACTTATATAAAAGATATTAACTTAAAAAATACACCGAATAATACTCAAAAATTTATGAGTTATATTGAAAGAATACCCGTTGAATATCTGAATAACTCTGAGATACTTTCTACAATTCAATGTCTAACCAACTTTAATAAGGCTGGTAGTCTCGAATTAGATCTATTATTGGGAAGTCACAGATGGGAAGATGATCTAAATGCTTTTAGGCTCAGTTCTGATTTATCAGTAAAAGCTTCTATAAATTCAACAGATCTAGCCTTCATCTCTACTCAATTACTCTATAAATTTTCATCAAATACTTAAATAAGATATTTAGATAGTCACAGTAGTTTATAGCTCAAGTCTAAAAGATATAAACTACTTCATTCACAATAAAACAAATTTTTAATTTAAGCCTAAATAATCTTCTAATTTTTCAAAATTATGTTGCCAAAGTCCACTACCACTAGATGGAAATACAGATCTAAAACCTATCATCTTTTGAACACGTGCAGGTAATGTTCTGACAATTTCTAAATCAATTGAAAATGCATATGTTTCTTCTGGAGTAAAATAGGCAGGCGTTAATGGCAGTGCTATCCCTCTTCTATATTCAGAATCAGTTTTATTTTCTCCGCCAGAATGAACTACTTTACCATCCCAAATTAACATATCTCCAGCTTTCATAAGTGCAGGAATAGTATCTTCATGTCTAAACCGTTCTTCTTCAGACATTTCAAAATTATCCCATTCATGACTACCAGGAATTATACGAGTCGCCCCATTCTCTTCTGTAAAGTCTGTTAAAGCAATCATACAATTAGCAGCTACACATGGCCCGCTTTTTCCCATTTTAATAAAAGCTGGGAAATTCTCTAAATCTCTATGTAGTTTTTGCGCAACATTACCTGGCCCAATCTGAATTAATTGGGTTGCCATTAACCACCAATCACCACTTTCCTTTCTAAAAAAATATTCACCTAATGCATGTATCAAATCGTCATTTAACACTTGTTCTCTAAAAGTTTTACTATGAGTAACTAAATTATTGACTCGGGTAGTTTGATATCCATGGAATTGTTGAATTTGCTCATATCCCTCGCCTTTTTTCGATCCTGATCCAGTATCAATGATTGGCTGATCAAAATCCAAATTCATTTGTTTAACTTGTTCAGGATTTAAAAACCCTTCAAAAACGACACCTCCATCTTCTTGTAAAATTTGAAAAATTTTTTGTAAATCAACACTTTTATCTACTCTTCTTAATTGCATAGACATTCAACACTCCTTATCAATTGTTATCACCTTACGACTAAACTATATAAAAAATAGTTTATTGATGCAATAAGTAATAAATATTCTAAAAAAAAGCAAATTAATCAAAAACAAATATAGTTTTAGTTAGGTCTTTCATTTATTGAACATTGGCAGAGCTATTGTAAAAACACTTCTACTATTTCGGTTTTCATATCGAATGGTGCCCGAGTGAGCTAAAACAATGGCTTGCACAACTGCCAAACCTAACCCTGTTCCCCCTAAAGCTTTATTTCTGGACTGCTCCACTCTATAAAAAGGATTAAATAATTCTTTTTGATATTCAATGGGAATTCCCGGCCCTTCATCAACTATTTCTAATATCCATTGCCCTTGTTCAACTGAAGACTTAATTTTTAAAATTCCAGGATTAGAGTATCTAATTGCATTATCAATCAATGCGATTAAAACTTGCTCCATACGTCTTGCATCGCAAGATACAAGATCATTAGAAATGTCGTAATTTATAGTAAAATTTGATTGTCTAAGTTTTTCATCAAACATTCGTATTACTTTTTCAACACATCTCAAAAAGTCAACTGACTCAATATTTAACTTAAGCTGTTTATTTTCAAATAAACTTAATGTCCTCAAGTCTTCTACTAAATGTGACAGCCCTTCTACTTGATTCAACAAACTTCGAATTAGCTCAGGCTCAGCTTTAAACACTCCATCTACGATGCCTTGTAATCTACCTTGTAAAATTGTGATGGGTGTTCTCAATTCATGAGCAATAGCAGCATTCCATACTTGTGCATTTTGTACAGAACTTTCAAGCTTTTGAGCCATATCATTAAAATTTAAAATTAATGTATAAATCTCTGTGGAGTGAACTTTTTGATCATTTGCTCGAGCAGATAAATCACCCTCACTAATTTTATTCGCGGCATCTGCCAATGAATTAATGGGCACAATAAATCTTTTTGCTAACTGCATTCCAATAATTAAAGAAATAATTGAACCACATAAAATGACTATACCTAGCCAAATCCAATCAACAAGATGAAAATCTGTAAAGTCTCCTTGCAAGGAACTTAATGAAAGCCATCCATGATCAATTGCATAGTTATAAACAACATAGCCTACAAATACAGACAATAAAGTGATACTTAAATTCACCATACTAAAAGCAATAAAAAATTGCTTATTAATCCCTAATTTATTTTTCATTGTCTTTTCTCAACTTGTAGCATGTTGGATTTCTTCTATCTAATCCTATTATTGTTGGGGATGATCTAATCTATATCCGACACCGCGGACATTAATAAGCATGTGTTCAAGCCCGTACTCTTCTAGTTTTTTTCTTAACTTACTGACATGGCTATCAACCGTTCTTTCTAAAGCATCACTATCGGGCAAGCATTGATTCATTAACTCACCTCGAGTAAATACTCTGTGCGGCTGATTAATCATGAGGAGTAATATTTTATATTCAGTTAACGTCAGGTTGAGTAAGATTTTCCTGTCTATCTGATTGATATAGACACTATGAATCTCGGTATTGATTTCAATATTTTTATAATGCAGATTTTTGTTCGCCGTCTGTTTGTTTTGATGGGTTCTTCTTAAAACAGCCTGAACACGCGCAACCACTTCATTCGGGTTAAAAGGCTTGACTACAAAATCATCTGCACCGATTCGTAACGCCATCACCTTATCAATATCTTGATCTAATGCAGTCAGCATAATAACAGGCGTTTGTGCTTTTTGTCGAATTTTACTGAGTACTTCCCAACCATTAAGTTCAGGTAATTTAATATCAAGTAGGATCAAATCAATCGGTTGTGATGCGTGAATTTCGATTGCCTGCTTACCATTCATTGCCCGAATAACTCGCATGCCTTCACGTTTTAAATATTGTTCAATAATGTCCCCAATATCGTATTCATCTTCTACAACAAGAATTTGTTTATCACGGCAATCAAAAGAAAATGAAGCTTCGAACATGAATCAATCATCGAATAATTTCAGACAAACGTCATAATACGCTTATTTATGTGCTGATCTCCACACTTTTTCCACATTTCAAAGATCTTGATTACACACTTACCCAAAATAATAACAACATCAAAAACTCCATAGGTTTGGACAGTATGCAAAAGCATCTTTTACTTCCATTATTTTTATCTATTGGGCTAGTCATCCAAGGTTGTAGTTCCGAAGAGGCTAAACAACCAGAAGTCCCACCCGCAAAAGTCAGTGTATTAAGTCTCCAGCCACAATCCGTTAATTTTAGCGAGAACCTTCCAGCTCGCGTTCAAGCCTTCCGTACTGCTGAAATTCGTCCGCAAGTCGGCGGTATTATCGAAAAGGTATTATTTACTCAAGGTAGTGAAGTTAAAGCTGGGCAAGCCTTATACAAAATTAACGCTGAAACTTTTCAGGCTGATGTGAACAGCAACAAAGCTTCTCTCAATAAAGCTGAAGCTGAAGTTGCTCGTCTTAAAGTTCAATTAGAACGTTATGAACAACTTTTACCAAGTAATGCGATTAGTAAACAGGAAGTCAGTAATGCTCAGGCTGAATATCGCCAAGCTTTAGCTGATGTCGCACAAATGAAAGCTTTACTGGCACGACAAAACCTTAATTTGCAATACGCAACAGTACGCGCGCCAATCTCTGGTCGTATTGGGCAATCATTTGTGACCGAAGGTGCTTTAGTCAGCCAAGGTGATACCAATACTTTGGCGACCATACAACAGATTGACAAAGTGTATGTTGATGTAAAGCAATCTATTGGTGAATACGAGCGCTTACAAACGGCATTACAAAACGGCGAATTATCTGCTAATAGCGATAAAACTGTTCGTATTTCTAATAGCCATGGTCAGTTCTACAACGTCAGCGCAAAAATGCTGTTTGAAGATATTAATGTAGATCCAGAAACAGGTGATGTCACCATTCGTATTGTTGTGAACAACCCTGAACGCAAACTACTTCCTGGAATGTATGTACGTGTCAATA
>Ga0308161_1000712_pt1 | contig 47253 bp, 47 predicted proteins | sample PhyFR2_FD_201034 | JGI IMG/M metagenome (GOLD analysis project Ga0308161, IMG submission 201034) | Phyllosphere microbial communities from UC Gill Tract Community Farm, Albany, California, United States - DLSLF.R2 | ecosystem: Host-associated > Plants > Phyllosphere > Unclassified | place: USA...
ATCAGGAAGTAGATCTGGTAAAACTGACCGAAGGCGTCTACAAAGTATCCTGGACCGAACCGACAGGCACAGATGTATCTCTTAATTTTATGCCAGATGAGAAAAGAATGCATGGTATTATTTTCTTCCCGAAATGGGTGCATGAACATCCGGAGATCACGGTCTGCTACCAGAACGACCATATCGCCCTGATGGAAGAATCCCGTCTGAAATATGAGACTTATCCGAAGTATGTCGTACCGGAATTTGCCGATATTACATTTATCGAGAATGCAGGTGTGGACAATGAAGAGCTGATCTCTATTGCTCCTTATCCTGGAATGACCGATGATATCCGCGCCGGCAATCCACTGCAATCCAAATAATCGCTTTATTTCATCTATCTGTACCTGTCCGCTAAGGGCTATGTTTTATAAATGATCATCTCATCCAAAAGCAGCTCGTGCTTCCTTATTGATCTGGACGCGGGCTGTTTTTTTGTATGGAAATTCCTCTTCATCTGACTGCCGGTGACCTGCAGGGTAGTTCGTCGCATGATATAGTGGTATTCATAATCAAAGGGAACCAACCGGAAATTAGGTGAAATGTAATGGAATGGACAGCTATCGTTACCCGGCAGGGACAATTACATAGAAAGTGGACAACGAACATCGAAGTACTGTACACCGGACTGCACGGATTGTCTGTACAGCGATTTCAGTTAAAGGAAAACGGACAGAGCTATATTTACAAGCCATTCGCCACAGTAGCGGATGTGATGCGCGAAGTCCGGGTGTATCAACAGGTGATGCCATGGCTGTCTGAGGTATATCCGCAGCTGATTGCATATTCGACAGGGACAGAGACTATGGGAAATAAAGAAGCAGAGACATCCGCTAATCAGTACGCTATAGATGTATCTGCATCCTCGGGTTGCTGGCTTATTCTGGAGGATATAGGCACGCTGAGTCATCACCATACCGAGCAGGTGCTGCTGGAAATGGTGAATCTGATGACACAGTGGCATCGCATACCGATACAAAATATTCAGGAGCTGCCTGTTCAGGGACAGAAGCCACCCCTGTCTGCTGTAAAAGACGAGGTGCTTCAGAATTGGGAGCAGGCAGTCGGGCTGCTGAACGGAATCTATGATGCACACGATGAACATGACGAACATGGGCAGGGTATGGAAGAGCGCAGTGGAAGAGCTCAATATTATATCCCAGATCCACAAAAGTGGGACAGTTTACGGGATGAACTGCGACAGTTTGCTCCGGAGGAATCGCTGGTATTATCCCATGGCGATCTGCATACAGGCAATTACGGACTGAATCCAGAGGGACGTCTGATCGTGCTCGATTGGGAGCATGCCCATGCTGCCCTGCCTTACTGGGATCTGTATCATCTGCTCGACATGTCGCATCCGCTATTTCCTCGAAGAATGAACCCGACACTTCGGCAAAAGCTTCTTCAGCAGTATTGGCAGCAGACCCGGCAAACTATACAGTTTGGTGAACAGGATCATCGATTATCGCTGGATTGGAGAATTTTTTACCAGGATTATTACCGATTTGCGATACTGTATTCGCTGTGGATGCTGCTGCTGATTGAGTGGGATCTGCTGCAGCCTCAGGCGATCTGGCCGCATCCGCAGCTGCTGGCGCAGCGCCGGGAGACGATAGAGCATTTATGGCAGTGTATCGAGTATTGGCCGGAATTATAGGATGTACGTACAGGAGAGGAGGAGCCTGCATTGCGTATGGCAGAGAATTATATGCGTCTACGTCAGGCATTTATCGGTCAGCAGGAACACCAGCTGCTCCGCGTCACTATGGAAGAACTGGCGGGAGCACTGTTCTGTACATCGCGTAATGCCCGGCTGATCTTGGCCCGGATGACAGAGACGGCGTGGATTACATTTCAACCGGGACGGGGTAGAGGGAATCGATCGGCGCTGGTATTCCTTCGCTCCGCAGCCGAAGTACTGCTGGAGGAAGCCCAGGAACGCGTAGTGGCAGGCGATGTGCAGTCTGCATTTGACTGGATGCATGAATATGAAGACGTAGCGGCAGTGCGGGATGCTTTTTTGCCCTGGCTGACCGCGTATTTTGGCTATTCGGCAGCTCGCGATGAGACGGAACAGGTGATCGAGACACTGCGTCTACCCATTTACCGGCCGATCGTCTGTCTGGACCCGGCGAATGCGGTATTTGCTTTTGATACAGAGCTGGTAGATCAGCTGTATAGCAGGCTGACCCGATATGATGCACAATCAGCTTGTGTAACGGCCGGACTCGCTCATGCCTGGGAGTGTCAGGAAGAAGGCAGGATATGGACCTTTTACCTGCTCAAAAATATAAGCTTTCATAGTGGGCAGGAGCTGACTGCACACGATGCAGCTGCCAGTCTGGAGCGTCTGCGCAGCCCTGTTCATGCCCATAGCTGGCTGGTTGGACAAGTAGATACTGTACAGGTGCTGAACCGGTACACCCTACAGATGGTATTGCATCGTCCGAATGTCTATCTGGATCTGTACATGAGCCACAGCGGGGCTTCGATTCTGCCGGTAGGTATATGGACAGAGGCAGAGCTGCCGATCGGATCGGGAGCTTACCGCATGATGAGTCTGCAGCGTGGTCAATGTGTCCTGGAGCGGTTCCCCGGTTATTATGATCGGGGAGCTCTGATCGACCGGATCGAGATTATTATTGTACCGGAACAGGAAGCGGCCTATGCGGTTGGTCCGGCACCGGGTACACTGACTGTTGTGACGGGAGAAGCAGCTATCCATCCTCCTGCGAATCTGCTGCAACAGCATCATGTCACCGGTGTATCCTTGCTGTCGGTGAATACGCGTACAGCCGGACCGTTGCAGAATCGCTCGCTGCGGCAGGCGCTTATGCATGGAATTGACCGCAACCGGATGATCTATGAACTGGGAGATACACGGGTAGCCGCTGCCCATGGACTGCATGTTACAGAGGGACAGCATGATTTTCCGGCAAAGGCAGAAGAAAATGAACCCCAGGGAAATGAAGATGTGCTGTACCAGCCGGAGCAAGCACGCGAAGCGCTGCACATCGCTGGCTATACGGGGCAGACACTGGCGTTGTATACATTTCCACGTCATGAACGGGATGCCTACTGTCTGCAGGCACAGTACAGAGAGCGGGGGATTGAGATCGCCGTACATATTGTGCCATGGGCTGAATTGAATCAGCCGACGATCCGGGAGCAGGCAGATCTGATATTATTCGAAGCAGTACTGAGCGGCGGAATGCTCCGGCAGCTGGAGTATCTGCAGTCCGGGCATAGCCTGATTCGCAGCCGACTTCTGGAGAAAAGCATCCAACAAATCGACCGTCTTACCGACAAGATGCTTGGGGCCAACCATGCCGCTTCTGCCGATCAACATTCCCATGAGCAGAACCAGCAGAGGTCTGTATGGCAGCAGTACGTCGAAGCAGAGTTATTGGATTCCTGCAGTATGATCCCGCTGGTGGAGCGTTCTGCGATACTGCTGCATCATCCAAGTCTTCGCGGCGTACGGATCAATGAACGGGGATGGACCCGGTTTCAGGATCTGTGGTTTGGCGAGAGGATCTGAACGAAATAGGATCCCCCCCTGTTCTCCCAAGGCTGAGCAAGCGCTAGAAGAGATGGAAAGGGAGAAAAGTGGAAACACTCTGCGCCGGATTTACCCTTTTTTCGGTGATAGGCTGTCGGTATACTGTTCATAACCATATTACAGCTGCATAACAGGGGGAATCATAGTGTTGGATCAGGTAACCATAGAACGTCTGGATACGCTGGATAAAGAGATGGATCAATTCGTGGATATGCTGGTGGCTGTAGTGGACGATGGAGCATCTATCGGCTTCCTGCCACCGCTGGACAGGGAAGAAGCAAGAAGTTACTGGCAGAGCGTTATCGAGCCCCATACCATTCTGCTGGCTGCGCGTTCCGGTGAACGGATAACCGGTACTGTACAAGTGCAGCTCTGCCGCAAGCCCAATGGCAATCATCGTGCCGAGATCGCCAAGCTGATGGTGCATCCGGATTACCGCCGTCATGGTATTGCCCGCCAGCTGATGATCGCAGCAGAGCAGGTAGCACGTCAGGCCGAGCGCTCCCTGCTGGTGCTGGATACCCGTGATGGCGATCCATCGAATCGACTGTACCAATCGCTCGGCTTCCTGCTGGCAGGACAGATTCCGTATTTTGCCCGCTCGGAGAACGGCTCGCTGGATGCGACCAATCTGTATTACAAAGTATTGGAATAGTATATTCGTCCAGCCAGAAACAGATAATCCTCAATCCAATAAGATGTATCTCAAAAACCTGATGTGCACACTGGCATCAGGTTTTTTGTTGTGCGAACCGAACTCATCCAAGCTATAGTCGCTGAATGGTTCACTATGAACGGCTAATTATAAATGAAATGCACCTGTCTACAGTCAGGAGTGAAGCTGGCTGACAGGACAGGACTATATTATGATAAGTCCATCACTTAATTGATCCAGTAATCCCGTATCCTATTCGATAAGCAAAGGAGAATACCCCTATGAATCAAGTACAGATTGTACATGCAGCAGCAGAACATGCTGATGAGCTGGCAGCGATGAATCTGGAGTTTAACGGTGTGATCTTGGAGGAAGAACAACTGCGTGAGTATCTGGCCAATCGCCGCGAAATTATTCTGATCGCGATGGATGGAGAGCAGGCGGCAGGTTTTATTTGCGCGCAGGTATTTCATTCCTTTTGTTATGAACGTCCCAATGCCGAGATTACTGAGCTGTATGTACGAGAATCGGCCCGTGAGCAAGGAATAGCAAGCCGCTTGGTTCGGCAGATGGAGCAGGAGCTGCGGACGAGCGGAGTCAAGACGGTGACCATTCTGACCAGCTCGTACAACGAACCTGCTTGGCGAACTTACGAATCTGCTGGCTACCGTACACAGGAAGAGACGGTTTTTCAGCGTAAACTGATTCCAATGGAATGAAGCATCTATCGCCGCATGATTTGCAATGAAGCGGACTCGATATTGTCGGTTCCTGTCAGGACAATTCGTACAAAAAAGACTACAATAGATACAGTTTGTTTTGTTAATCTGCAGCAGGTAATCATTGGCTATACGTACATACAGTTGGAGTTGTTAGCGATCCCGACTGGTTTGGATAAGAAAAAGGAGCAATGGTAATGACCAAAATCGGACTGATTATGCGCAAAATTCAATTTACCGAGAACCAGGGGCCGCGTGTATTTGCGGAACGGCTCAAGGCACTCAGTGCCGAGCTGGGGGTGGAGATTGTCTTTATTTCCCCTGAACGCCATGTGAGCGGCTATGACTGGCTGCCCGGTTATGAACATGAGAAAGGCGATCTGGTCAATTATGATATCGTTCTCGACCAGATTCACAGCCACAATATTGACCATGTGATCTATACGGTATCCGGATTTACTTTTCTCAAGATGTTCCTGCCCAATAGTGTGCTCTTCCCGCATAGCTTCCCTGATCCGGCACTGACAGGCTATGAGATGATGAAGCCGTTCTATACGATGGTGGACAAAGCTGTTGTACAAACACCATTTCTCAAAAGACAGATGGCGTCGCAGTTTGGTATTACCGATGTGGATGTGATCCCGATCGGGTTCAGCGAAGAGCTGGCGAAGAAGCATTTTAACCCGGACGAGGTCGTGGATAACCGGGTACTGTGGATTGGGCGGGATGAAGAGAATCGCCGCCCGGATCTGGTCGTTGAATATGCGCACCGTAACCCTGATAAGGAAGTATTCATGGTGTTCGGCGGCGAGCGCTACCGGGAGAGTATGAAGAAATACGATATTCCTGCCAATCTCAAGCTGCAGTTTGCCCTGTCCCAGGATGAGATATTCCAGCTGATGAACTCGTCCAAAGTCTACTGGAGCAGCTCACGCTTTGATACATTTGCGATGCCGCTGACCGAAGCGCTGGCGATGGGCAAGATTGTCGTGAAGCCGGAGCATCCATGTTATGACCATATTAGCTCGGCTCATTCCTTTGCGGGTAATGAGCGTAACTGGTTTGAGCTGGTCAATATGGCAGTATCGTCGCCGCGCCGCTTTTCCCAGGAGAATCGCGACTATGCCTTTGAGACGTTCTCGGCCAGCATTATGAAAGAAGGATACCGTCAATTCTATTCGGATTGGCTCAAATAATCCGAAATCTGTACGCGGTATCTGCCGTACGAGCACTGTAGAAATCCCTATTTCATATTCCAAATGTACAACGATAGGAGACTCTTTATGACTACTTTACGCAAAGCAATTATTGATACCGATACTGCGGGCGATGATACGATCGCCATTTTGACAGCTCTGCATCATTTTGATGTACAGGGCATTATGATGACCGGCGGCAATGTGCAGTTTGACCAGCAGGTAGAGAATGCACTCTATACGATTCAGGTGGCCGACAAAGGCGGAGCAGATGGTCGTATTCCGGTCTACAAAGGATGCGAACGTCCGCTGATGACCACATGGAATGCAGAATCACACCGAACCGTCGAGGATGTGCATGGCAGTGACGGCATGGGCGGCGCCAATTTCCCGCTGGCTATCCAGCGTCCGGCAGACGGGCATGCCGTCGATTTTCTGATCGAGACGGTACATCGTTATCCGGGCGAGATTCATCTGTTGGCGATCGCACCGCTGACCAATATCGCGATGGCGATCCAGAAGGACCCAACCATTGTGCCGAAAATTCCGCATCTGTATGTAATGGGTGGTACAAATAACGCACTCGGCAATATTACGCCTGCTGCCGAGTACAACTTTTACGTAGACCCGGAAGCAGCGCACATCGTACTGCGCTCAGGCATCCCGACGACGATGGTTGGCTGGGAGATGTGTACGCGCTATTCGCTGATGGACGATAACGATCATGTCGAGATTCAGGCGCTGGGAACTTCGGGAACGAAATTTTTCACCGATGTGAACAAAGTGGTTATGCAGTTCAACAAGCAGGTGCACCGGCTGAATGGAACGACCCATCCCGATACACTGCTCATGGCTGTAGCTGCAAATGAAGCAGTCATGACAGAATCCCATGAGTACTTTGTCGATGTAGAGACCCGTGGAGAATGGACGCGCGGATACAGCGTAGTGGATATCAACGGTCGATTGGGACAGCAGCCAAACGTACGTGTTTGCGAAAAAATCGACCGTGACCTGTTCAAACAAATGCTGCTCGACGTGCTGACAGCGATTGAGTAGATGCCAACAGCTGAAACTATATAACAGAGAACCAGAGCTAGGTATATTCAGGGATAGAAAAGAAGCATTGGGAAGCGACGGTGGAAGTATCACTTACTAATGCTCGATCGACCGGATTTATTAAAATTTGAATGCAGAACAAACTCTGCATCGCGGTTAGAGTCTTTATATTCTGAAATGAGGTAAATGTTGTTAATTAATTCTAAAATGCAAAAGTATCTGGATGAACTAGAACAAGCAAATATAAAAGAAAGTCGTTATGATATTCATTTGAACAGTATCGACCCTTTTATTTTTCCGACTTTTATAGAGTGGGATGGCTGTGTATTGTTAAAACAAAAAAACGGACCTGATTTACCATCTCATTTTACGCCTAGTGAATTTACTATAGATCGAACAGCATTCGAAGCATTGCATAACCATATTCATCTTGATGATATATTTGAAGACATGATCGAGCCGATCCAATTATTTGGAATTGGCGTGAAAATGATTGAGATATGGGCGGCTGTACTTTATAGACAATTTAATGGTAAAAGAAATTTTTACGTTAGTCTATCTTACGATGGTGAATATAGTGTTTTACGTTTCTATTCAGTCAGACAGGACGAACCACCATGGATTACTGTGGATTCATTAGATTCTTATTTAGATGCAGTAATGGTAATTGAAGTCTAAACGGCAAGACCTTGAAGAAATAATCTTCAAGGTCTTTTTTAGTTTTTTGTCTGTAGGACGAATAAGTGAATTCACGCAAAGAAAAGAATTCACGCAATGCAACTACCTTCGATGACTCTAACGATCTATGACAATCTATAAAATCAAAAAAACAATTCTAAAATAGTGATCCGTGAGTAATGAAGCAACGTATTATTAATTAACTAATACATGAAAATATCCTAAAATTCGACAAATTAACTTATAATTCGATAAAATAGGACTTTAGATATGTGTAGCGAAGGTGTTGGATAGCCGATAACTTAAACATCAAGTCGAATCATTTGGGGGAACAGTCGATGAGTTATAAACTGAGGACCGTACTGGTCATTGTATTTATTGTATTATCGCTAGTGCTGTCGGGTACTCTCGGCTGGGTAATGAATCGCTATGCCGTAAACAATATGAAAGCAGAAATAGGAGATTCCTTATTCAGTACTGCGCATAATACAGCAGACAAGCTGGATAACTTCATGTGGTCTCGTTCAGGGGAAATGGATCTGTTGGCTCAACTGCCGGTACTCCGTAATTCGAACAATATGCATGAAGTACACGATATGCTGGATCAGCTGCAATCGAGCTTTCCGTCCTTTTCCTGGATCGGGTATACCGATATTCATGGCAAAGTGCTGGCTTCGACAGACAATATTCTGCTGGGTAAGGATCTGTCCGAGCGTCCTGTCTATCAGGAAGGAATCAAGAAAAAATTCATCGGCGACGTACATGATGCCGTACTGCTCGCCAAGCTGCTGCCTAATCCGAGCGGCGAACCATTGCAGTTCGTAGATATCAGTCTGCCGGTTATCAATAATAAAGGTCAAAAAGTAGGCGTGCTCGCTGCTCACATGAGCTGGGACTGGGCACGTGAAGTAAAGCAGTCGGTCATGGAATCATTCCGCCAGAACGACAAGGATATCGAAGTGATGATTGTCAGCCAAAAGGATCAGGTAGTTCTGCTGGGACCGGATGGCATGGTCGGACAGAAGCTGCCGCTGAGTAGTGTAAAGAAGGCACAGTCTGGACAATCCGGTTGGGAACTGGAACAGTGGCCGGATGGACATACCTATCTGACTGGTTATGATTATGGTGATGGATATATGGATTATCCGGGGCTTGGTTGGACCGTGCTTGTACGCCAGCCGGAATCCACGGCCTGACATCGATCGCAGATATGAATACCTTTACGATTATTGCAGGGGTGATCGCGACTATTGTGTTTGCATTGATTGGCTGGTTCCTGGCGAACAAGATTTCACTGCCGATTCGTGCACTGACGCATCGTGCCGACCGCCTGAGTGAAAAGGAAATCGTCGATATTCCGGTGCAGCGTGGCTTCTATGAGATCGAGATTCTGTCCCGCTCGCTGCGGACGATGGTGACCTCGCTTATGCAAAAGGATGTCGAGCTGGATCAGATGCAGACGATTGCTCTCTACGATCATCTGACCGGACTGCCGAACCGTAATGCATTGGAAGCATACCTGGAGAGCACACTGGCTGCGCATGAAGATGATTCATCGCAGCAGCTCAGCTTTCTCTATATCGATCTGGATGGCTTCAAAAAAGTAAATGACACTCTGGGACATCAGTCCGGTGATATTCTGCTGCAAAAGGTCGCTCAGCGTCTGAGCAGTCTGTCACGGAACAAAGATATTACCGTTCGCCTGGGTGGCGACGAATTCCTCGTGGTGCTGCATACTTCCAAGGATCATTCGTACGATGAAGCACAAGCATATGGTGAACAGATTATTAGCTTGCTGAACAAACCATTTGTATTGGAATACCAGAAGGTCAATATCGGCTGCAGTATTGGTGGTGCGGTCTATATGGTCGACAGTGACAATCCGATCGAGATTGTACGCATGGCCGATCAGGCACTCTACCAATCCAAGCGTGCTGGCAAAAACCGGATCACTTTCTACAATGCCGATCCGCTGCCGCAGTCTGCGATGTAACATTTATTCGGAAGCAGTGCACAGCAAAATCGAATGAAAAAAGAGCCTTTTACAAGGCTCTTTTTTGTTTGTCTTTATGTGTGTTCGACCTATTTCATCCGATAAAGGATTCGGTGGATGATATAATAATACGGCAAATTCTTACCAAAAAGGGTGGAATAATGAGCCATCACCCGATTATCGTCTGCCTTCGATTTGGATCTTGATAAAAGCTAATGACGGCGTTGTCCGGCAATTCGTTTACCGATGACCAGTATGATGAACAATACAATCAATGATGAAATGATAATAATCAGTGATAGAACCAGATATCCGATAGCATCCCAGCCGGATTGGAAAAGACTGAACAGCATCAGCAGAGCACCGATCAATACGCCAATCAGGCCAGGAATATAACGTCTGGTCGTTGACAAGGGTCTGAAGCGAATCAGAATAATGCTAATAATCAGCAGAACCAATGCCAGGCCTGCTCCCATATATATAAACTGTATCAATAAGGACACCTCCCCTTTCTTCCATCATATTAATCTTCTTGAGTGAGCTACTGACCTATCATGCCCATTATGCATGCCGTCGCTTACGGACGTGCATAACCTTTGCCCAGACGATAAAACAGCTGGAACAATAGCAGCACAAGTCCGATCAGTGAAGTACTGATCAGCGCAAGGCAAAAGGCCAGAATTCCTGTCCAGCTCTCATCATTGCCCGAGGGTACAATCAGCCATAACAGAATCATACTGGCAACCAAGGCGAGTAGTCCGGGGCAAAACCGGAAAAAGCGCGGCTGTGGAGTGACTTTGACGAGCAGCAGTCCGATCAGATAGATCAGTACACCTGCTCCAATACCTGCATAGACCAGTTGATGAATCGGTTGCATAATCATTCTCCTTTCCTGATATAGTGAGAAATTGTTAATATATTAGCCTGATCCGGTAGTTCCTCTGGATATCCTATAAGAAATAATGTGAATTGGAAAGGATAAATAAGGTAGCCGCCGGAAAGGGGAATAAAAGTGTGAGATGGTTAATGAATATATAAATAGCATAACAGCTTTATATCCATATAATTGCGATTGATAATGAATAATTCCATAAAATGGCTTTTCATAAAGGGTTATCAAAAATCTTAATTTAGTTATCTACTTCCTTATTATTATGTAAATCCAAAAGTTACTCAAAGAAAACGTTTACTTTTTGAGCGAAAAGGGTATTCTTAATTATGATAAATAGTATTGCTTGAAATATGCAAAACTGTCAGACCTTTCAATATGAGCTTACAATAACCGGATGAGGTTTTCCAACTTTTAGCATATTGTAAGCGCTTAACGATAGGGATATTCTATTATCCGACAGAACTGCATATTATGCAAAATGCTGATCAGCTCCTTGTTTTGCTATGGCAGAAGGTGCTCATCAGACAGTAGGTATCTATTTTGAAGGGGATGTTAGCATGAGAAAATGGGGAAGTGCATGTCTTGCAGGCTTATTGATCATTCTGACCCTTGCAGCCTGCAGCGGTGGCGGCAATAATGCCAGCGGTGTGGTGGAGCTGGAGTTTTTCCAGAACAAACCCGAAGCCAAGGGCAGCTTTGACAAACTGGTAGCCAAGTTTAATGAACAGCATCCGAATATTCATGTCTCCCAGGTGAATCCACCGGATGCCGAGACCGTGCTCAAGACACGTGTCGTCAAGGATGATATTCCCGATATTATCGGACTGGGTGCAACCGATACATACTCTCTTCTGGCCCAAAGCGAAATTTTTCTTAACCTCACCAATGACCCTCTACTTCAGAACATCGATCCCAAATATGTACAGATGCTGACCGATGTCACCGGGATGCAGGAAGTTACCGGTGTTCCGTTTGCCCTGAATGCCAGCGGCGTCATCTACAACAAGGATATTTTCCAAAAGCTCGGTCTGTCTGTACCCAAAACTTGGGATGAGCTGATCGCAACAGCCCAAAAAGCAAAAGAAGCCGATGTGATTCCATTCTACTTTACGTACAAGGACGACTGGCAGACCAATCTGCCGTTCAACGATATGGGCGGAACCCTGGTCGGGATTGATTTTTACAAGGAACGTCGTGAGAACAAGACTACATTCCAGTCTGCCTATCAGGAAGTAGCCAAAAAGCAGCTGGAGCTGCTGAATTATGGACACAGCGATAACTTTGGTAAAAACTATGCCGACGGCAACCGTGCATTCGGTAACGGAGAATCAGCGATGTATATCCAGGGTAGCTGGGCAATCTCCGAGATTCGCAAAGTCAATCCGGATATCAACCTGGGCTTCTTCCCGCTGCCGGGCAGCAATGATGAAGCGCAGAACAAACTGACTGCCGGCGTGGATACTTTGCTCGCGATCTCCAATCAGACCGAGCATCCGGAGGAAGCCAAGCAGTTTATCTCCTTCCTGCTGCAGCCGGAGAACAGCCAGCAGTATATTGATGAACAGAATCTGTTCTCTTCGGTAGACGGTGTACAGCAAAAGGATGAGAGTGTATCCGGTCTGCTGCCGTATTTTGAACAGGGTAAAATTGTCGACTTTGTCGATCACTATATTCCAAGTGCTGTACAGCTGAATCCGACGGTGCAGGCGTTCCTGCAGAACAAGGATATCAATGCATTCCTGGGTACGCTGGACAAGGAGTGGGACAAGGTGGCTGCTCGCAGGGCAAGCTGAGCGGCCTGATCGATAGATGTAACGTAACAGAGGAAAGCCAAGAAGGGGAGGAAGACACATGTCCAAACGGATGTCCACCTATTACTGGATGACCATTCCGGCCGTATTGCTATTCTTTCTATTCCTGACGCTGCCGGCGATTCAGGGGGTCTATTATTCATTTACCAACTACAATGGATTTGGTAAAACGTACGATTTTATCTGGTTCCGTAACTATATTAATCTGTTCACCGATAATGTGGTGGGCGATGCGTATTGGTTTACGATCAAGTTCGCGGTAGTCGTTACGATCTTCGTTAACGTATTCAGTCTGCTGATCGCACTGGGACTGAATGCGAGCATCAAGTTCCGGAACTTCTTCCGGGGTATTTATTTCCTGCCGAATATTCTGAGCGTACTGATCGTGGGTTACATATTCAACTATCTGTTCTCCAATGTATTCACGGTATGGGGACAGTCTCTGGGCATCAACGCATTGTCCACGAACATACTCGGTAATGAGAATCTGGCCTGGATCGGCGTAGTAATCGTAGCCGTGTGGCAAAGTATTGCCCTGAATACGATTCTGTATCTGGCCGGTCTGCAGACCATCTCTAAAGATATGTATGAAGCGTCCAGCCTCGATGGAGCAGGCAAATGGCGGGAGTTCTGGAGCATCACCTTCCCGCTGATCGCTCCGTTCTTCACAATCAATATGGTACTGGCAATGAAAAATGCGCTGATGGTGTTCGACCAGATCGTCGCCTTGACCAATGGCGGACCTGGACGGGCAACCCAGTCGATCTCCTTCCTGATCTATACGGGCGGATTTGAAGGTGGCGAATTCGCTTATCAATCGGCGAACTCGGTGATCTACTTTATCGTTATTGCTGTAATCTCGATTCTGCAGATTCGCTTCCTGCAAAGAAGGGAGATGGACATGTAATGAAAGAGAATACCAAAATCAACTGGCCGATCAATATACTGGTAGCGATCGGAACACTGATCATTTTGTTCCCACTGTATATGGCCTTGACTATTGCACTCAAAGATCCGCAGCAGATGTCCCAGTCCCTGTTCGGTCTGCCTACCAAGTGGCGTTTTGACAACTTTGCCAATGCGATCGAAGTGACGAACTTCTTCCAGGCATTCCGCAACAGTGCGCTGGTGACTACAGCGACCGTGGTACTGACCCTGCTCACCAACTCGATGGTCGCTTATGCGATTGGACGGAATATGGAGCGCAGCAAGTTTTTCAAAGGTCTGTATTTCTACTTTGTAAGCGCGATGTTTATTCCGTTCCCGATCATCATGCTGCCGATCGTCAAGCTGACTGCATCGCTGCATATGACCAACCTGGTCGGGCTGACAATTCTGCATACGGTATACGCACTGGCATTTAACGTATTTGTCTATGTCGGCTATATCCGCTCGATTCCGGTTGCACTGGAAGAAGCGGCGACCGTGGATGGTGCTTCGACATGGGGTACTTTCTGGCGGATCATTTTCCCGCTGATGGCACCGATCAATGCAACGGTAGGTATTCTCGTCTGTCTGTCCACCTACAACGACTTCCTGCTGCCGCTGATTATTGTCAGTGACCAGGATATGTACACACTGCCACTGGTGCAGTATATTTTCCAGGGACAGTTCAATACAGACTATAATCTGGCATTCGCCTCGTATCTGCTGGCGATGCTGCCGATGATCGTTATTTATCTGTTTGCACAGAAATGGATCATTAGCGGGGTTACCCGTGGTTCGGTGAAATAAGCGAACGACTGCAATCAATATACAAAAAGACCGTATCTCTAACAGAGAGTACGGTCTTTTTGTTATTTCTGCATATATTTTTTCTTTCTGCGTATCTTAGTAAAAAAAGAGTTACTGCACAGCAGCCTAAAGATTAAGCATACGAATTAAGTTTGTTCCATCGATAGAGCAGATATTTGTTGCTATTGGGTTCGGTTCAGCTGTCTGCTTCGACTTCGTGTGCAGCAGAATCCGCTGCCGTCTGAAAAGAAGCCGCCCACTCGCAGAACAGCTGATAATCCCGTTCTACCTGATCGGTATACGCATGCGCCCATCGGGAAATATGCTGGACAAAAGCATCCGGCTTGCTGCCCATGGCTTTGTAAATCTCGCGTTCACTATGATAAGGCAGGATGCCTTCGCTGACATCGCGGTCAGCACGGGAGTGCATTTTGGCAGTTAATTGAGCCATGATGGACAGGATCTTTTGCATATCGTCGGTGCTCTGGATATTCTCCAGCTTCAGCCGTTTCTTGTAAGGCGAACGTTCACGTACATAGAAATCGCGACCCTCCAGCGTCAGATAGCCCAGATACGGATCCGCCTTGTGATGCATTGCCTGCTGTGTGGTCGTCACGCGTTTGCCCTGATGGCCAAACTTTTGCCAGAACGATTCGGTATACGGGAGGAAATAGGCAGGTACCGGTGCGCGTACTTCTTTGACTTCCAGGATCAGGTCATCTTCGCCTTCGCCGGTTGCTCCGCCTTCGATCAGCACATAATAGCGATCGAGGCCGATTGAGGCCGTACCTGATCCGTGCTTGATCGCGATATCCTTGATCTTGTAGTGATCCACATCGTCTTCACAGCATAGCAGGGTATCTTGATACGATGCCCATGCCTGTTCGAGCAGCTCCTGTTCCCGGGCAGACGGGATCGCCAGCTCGCTGTTCTCCAGGAATACACGATCGCTCTGCATCACAGCAGTTACCTTTTCGAGGAAATGTCCCTGACGGCGCTTTTCCAGCTTGCGCAGCAGTTTGCGGACAGGCCCCTTGGCATTGGATTCATCCATGATGAATTTGGCAGGATTCTCTTTGCCTTCGGCGTAGCAGCGAATCTGCTTGTAGTAGGAGAGGATATAGTGCTCCAGCATGGATAGCTGCTGCTCCCAATCATAGCCCAGCTGGCGGCAGACGAGCGCGATACTAACGGACATGCGCAGTACATCATAGACATACGAGCCGACATATCCTTCATCAAAGTCATTCACATCGTAGACGATATCGCCCGATTCATTGCGGAAAGCTCCAAAGTTCTCAAAATGCAGATCGCCCTGAATCCATGTCGGACGATCTGCCGGTGTATGATACGGGAAATAATGCCGGGTTGCATCATAATAGAACAGATACGCACTTCCCCGGAAAAAAGAAAATGCCGTCTGGCTCATCTTGCTGTATTTCTCGGCCCGCTTCTGCGGATTCAGATTCATGATATTGGCATCAAATTCATCCAGCACCGAGACGAGTGTATCCCGGCGAAGCTTGGTGCGCGTGCGAATGACATTTTCGGTAATCGCTTGATCTACCATATTGTATTCCCCCTTATGTACGGCTTTTTAGCCATTATCATATCGCAAATCAACATCCCGTAAAAGTAAATTTTTCCATAGGGAGGAAGAGCGGCAGGAGAGTATAAAAAAGGTCGGTTACCCAGCATATACAGCATGGATCATTACTGCCTGGATCGTGCCCGATGTTTCACAAGTAGCCATTATGGGAAATGAAGAAAGAGCGTTTGGTATCAATACCGTTTGGGAAAAGAGGGATAACTATGCATATTGTTTGGTCTTCACTGATTATTACCGGTTCCATTATACTGGTGGCAGTCGTCTTTCTCGTGCTGCTGATTGTGCTGATGGTGCGCATGATGCGTAATCGCAATAGTGATAGATAATTTACTGTATGTACATAAGCCTGATGGGTCTGCCGGAGAAAAGGTAGACTTATCAGGCTTTTTAGCTAGACTCAGGATGCTTGGGATTTATATGTTATCTATCAGTATCTTTTGAAAAGACAGAGAGATGATCTGGTTTTCTCCAAAGACTGGCGCTCCAAGACAGCGCTGGATTGATTCGCGGGAATTCGCTGCACTCAGCTTCATTCCCGCGGTATATTGCCAGAGTGCGATCATGCCATCATAGTCTTCTATTTTCATTTCGCGGATGTTAATCCTGTTTATGGGTCTTCCTGTGAAGGTAATATTTATATACTGCTTCTTGCTATTTCCATCTATTTGAGTGGTTGTTCGGAATTTTTCAATTTTTTCTGGTAATTCTTTGTTTCAACGCGTAGCATAAGGAGAGAACACGAATGATTATGTCAGACACCCCGCTCCGCTGTGTCTGATTTTCCGAAGCGGAGCCATTGACAACGATTGAACCATTGGATGTACAGATTGATGTATATCCCAAAAGCATATCATATCAGGAGGCACTCCTTTGAATATAAAAAAGAATATTAAAAAATGGGTATTTCTCACTGTCATTTTGAGCGCAATCTGTATTGAGACAGTATCGGCAGCCCGTCTGCATTCCTGTCAAACGGCGACAACCAATTCACCTGTTCTGGTCAGTACAATTCATGCGGAGGGACAGGAAGTGGCACCTGTCGATCCCGGTGAACCGGAGGGACTGCTGGAGACAATCATGACCGATGAAGAGCGCGGGATTACCATAGAAGGTGCTCTTGGCAAAGACGGCAACTACCACAATCTGTCCCTGCATACACCGATGTTCCAATGTACCCTGCTGGGAACACAGGTGAGTAACACTTCCTACGCGCCGCTGATCAGTGAAGCGGATCTGGATGGAGATGGACAGCAGGAGATAATCGTGAACCTCACGTATGGATATGGTACCGGGGCATATCTGAACACGATTCAGGTATTCCGCCCGAATGGAGATTCGGTGCCGGTTGAACCACTCAGCAATTCAGTCCAGCGCCAGTTTACTACCGAGCTGGACAAAGAAAATATTCAGCTCCATGTGAATGACCAGACAACGACGATTCCTGTAGATACATTCGCACAGCCACCAGCAGCAAATGAGCCAAACTATATTCACGGCGGAGATGTGCAGCAATATACAGTAGAGGATAATCAGATCCATGCCACCTATTCCCTGCAAGCTGGTACATCGGAGTTCATTGGAGAACTGGATGCTGTCTATCGGTATGATAAAGGAATGCTGCGACTGCAGCCATTAACGCTGCAGCTGGATGCGCCTTATCGAGAATCGGGCAAATAATACCCGGACACTTGGACTTTTGTGACAATTATTAAACCTGTACGAATAACGAACCACATAGCAAAAGGCGGCCTACGGAAGACCGCCTATCGGACAACGTGAAGCCTGATTTTGCAAAAAAAACAGAGGATATCAGGTTTTTTGTGCTGTCTGCGTATAGATCCTAATCGATAATCAGCATTATATCTTACCTGATATATGGATAATAACAGCAAGTAACTAAAAAACTCTGGAGAATAAGCCGGTATTCTCTCAGAAATTTATGATTTTCTACCCTTTATTGCCCAATTATGTCCCGGGAAATATTTATCAATTCGCGCATCCCTGTTCGAATCTGTGTCTCGCTCGCAAAAGAAAAACTAAGACGGATATACTGTCCACATTGCTCACGGACGTCAAATAGTGAACCGGGTACCAGACTGATCTGCCGGGCCAGACATGCACGAAGCAGCAGAGGAACCGAGAGATGATCAGGCACTCTTACCCACAGACTGAGCCCACCCTGCGGTTGCTTATAATACCAGCCCGCCTGATCGAGTTCCTGCTGCATAATCTCCATGCGAATGCGCAGAGCGATCCGCAGTTTGTCCAGATGGCGATGCAGACGATCCGACATAAAATAATGCAGGAACAGCTTCTGATTGAGCAGCGGTGTACCGCCATCTGAGAGGGACTTGGCAGCGAGCAGCTGGGACATCCATGGCTGCCGGGCAGCGATACAGGCGATTCGCAGACCAGGAGAGATATATTTGCTGAAGCTGCGGATATGAATCGTATAACCTTCTGTATCATAGGCGAATACAGGAGCAGGAGGCTTGCGGTCAAAGTAGATATCACTGCAGGTATCATCTTCGATCAACAGACATTTATACTGTGCCGCCAGATCAACTAGTTGCTTGCGCTGTTCGACCGGAATACAGATACCGGTCGGATTATGAAAAGTAGGATTCAGATAAAACAGCCGTGGACGATAGCGCTTCATAATTTGTTCAATCTCCTGCAGATCGTAGCTGCTATCCTGAATACCGATCGATAGCAGGCGTGCTCCTTTTTGTCGGAATACATCTATTGCATTAGCATACGTAGGCGATTCGACCAACACCGGATCACCGGGTCGAATCCAGATATCAGCGATCAGATGAATCGCCTGCTGGGCTCCACTGGTAATCAGCAGCTCCTCTGCATCCAGATGCAATTGAGCAGATCGTCTAAAGTAGTCGGCCAGCATTTCGCGGAGTTCCAGATCTCCCTGCACCTGGGCATACGTACCAAGCAGCTTGGGATACAGATCGAATACTTCTTTCATATACTCGGCAAAGTAATGATTGGGCAGCAGGTTCGGATCAATCAGCGCCTGCGAGAACTGGTACCGCGCGGGCAACTGATGCAGTGCAGCCATATTGCCATCAAACAGGACAGGTTCAGGGGCATGATCAAGGCTTGCACTGATTGCTGGCAGAGCTGCATAATAACCCGATTTGTGCCGTACGTACACAAGTCCGGAATCTTTGAGCTGCTGATAAGCTTTGAGAATAGTCAACCGATGCAGTCCGCTTTCTTCTGCCAACTGGCGCACCGAAGGCAGTTTCTCATGAGCCTGCCAGTCCCCACGACGAATACGTGCTTCCAGATACGCACTGATCTGGCGAAAAGATTTAGGAGTATTATGGGAATTAATGGTATTTTCATGGAGCGAACCAGACTGCGGGGAAGTCTTCTCTGTATATGGATCAACGGGGAATGAAGTCATAATTGGCAAAGCTCCTTTCAACAAATGTCGTTCCTATGTAGTTCGGTTCAGGTGTTTATCATACTCTACCGCAGTGGGTCGTTAAAGTCATCTGTTCTGTAGGTCCTCATCTGGTCTGTATTGTTTCCTTTACAATAGCAGAACGAAGAGGGGGAACAACCGATGATTATGATAGGCTACATAATAATGTGCATTATTTTTGGAACGACTTTCCTGGCGATCAAGGTGGGTGTGGATGCCGGACTGCCACCATTTGGGAGTGCAGGCATACGGTTTGCTCTGGCAGGTCTGATATTGATGTGCATCATGTATATGCGCGGCAAAGCCAGCTTCTCGGTCTTGTGGCGGCGGGAGACACTGCTGATTGGTGCCAGTATGACCTTTATGACCTTTGCGAGTCTGTATTGGGCAGAGCAGTATGTTACCTCCGGTGTAGGCGCGCTGCTGTCGGCAACCGGCCCGGCGATGATTCTGCTCATTCGGGCACTGATACTGAAAGTACGTGTTCCTGCGCTGGCATTTGTAGGTGCAGTAATCGGACTAGCGGGTGTGGGGCTGCTGATGCTGCCGGGTCTGGCAGGCGGCGGAGATTACCATCCACTGTGGATGATCGCCTGTGTGGTCGTGGTTGTGGGTGAGATTGGCTATGCCAGCGGAGCAGTCTATTCCAAGCAGGTATCATCCGCTCTTAAGGAAATTTCCTCGGTGTCCCAGAATGCTGCCCAGCTACTGCATGGCGGCTGGATGCTGCTCGTCTTGTCTCTGATTACCGAGCCTAACCAGATGCATATCGAGGCGTTCGGATCAGCGGCAGCTATTGGCTCTCTGGTATATCTGATCGTGGTCGGTTCGATGGGAGGGCATACGCTGTTCTATTGGTTAATATCCCGGACGAATCCGGTATTTCCTTCGACCTGGCTGTATATCTCACCGATCCTTGCTCTGCTGCTGGGATGGCTGGTATATGGAGAACCGCTGAGCTGGATAATGGCAGTTGGTGCAGCTGTGGTACTGATCGGAGTGCTCCTGACCAATTTGGATTCTCTGCTGGGGTTATGGGATATCCGTCGCAGACAGTCCCGAAGAGAAAACAAGCTGGAGCCGATAGGACAGAAATAGATGATAATCATAAGGTTAATATCGCTTATGGGTATGGTGCAGTATGGCTATAGGCCGAGAAAATGTTATTGTCCTAAAAAAGACGAGGTGCATCTCCTGGAGATACGCCTCGTCTTCATTTTGTTATACCGTTCATTTCTGTGCCTGCACGTTAAGATGCGCATAGCGTAGTTCTCCAAACAACTACGCTTTTTGTGCAGTAGTGGCAAGACTGATTTTATAGATTAATCGCATAAATACCCGGCTTGTTGTCAATCGCGCCGATCCAGATCTGACCATTGCCAATCATAACGCCGCGGGAGCTGACCATCACCTGATTCACATTCTGTGTGGACAATGCCCGGCGGACATTGGATGTCATAATGGACGTATATTCATTCAAAAACTGCTTCTGGTTCAGGATGGAACGTTTGGTACCGTTGGCGGCATTCACTACCAGCGGATAAGAGACACGTTTGGCGACAGCATCACGGTTGCCATTTGCAACTGCGCGCTTCAGATTGGCAAAGTAGCCGGTGAACTGTTTGGCTGAGCTAAAGCCTGCCGTGTTTACTAGTGAAGTAGCCAGATTAGTGGAACTGCTACTATTGCCCGAACTGGTATTGCCGGACGAACTGCTCTGCGGTGTCGACGGAGTTTTGGGTACAGATGGTACTACCGGTACAGAAGGAGATGCTACACTTGAAGGCTCGGCTGCCGGTACCGTCAGATCAGATGCGGCATAAGCGGACGAAGCCAGCGTAGAAGCCAGCATGACCGCAGCAAAGGTTGCTGCGTTCTTTTTTATATTCATTAATATCCCTCCAGACGATAGGTTCATGATTATGGATATTATACCCAGTACACTTGCATTATCCAACAAAATAACGGAAATGTAAAACATGAATTCAAGCATTATCATGGACAATTCTAGGCAGCAAAAAGCCCCTCTGTGCAAGAGGGGCTTTGCGTTGTCATGTATAGCTATCGATTAGCAGTTAGCTTTTGAGATGATAAGGCACAGTCGCTACGACAACATCTTTATAGTTAATCAGATAAGCACGCATTAGCAGACTCGTCTGATTATGCAGGATACTTTCCCACCAGTGCTTGGTGACAAACTGTGGAATCAGAATGGTAATATGATCGGTCGCTGATGTTTTCCATTCTACCGTATCAATAAACCGGCGCAGCGGCCCCAGAATACTGCGATAACGGGACTTGAGCACAATCAGGCGTACACCGGGGTCCCATTGTTCCCATTTGTCTTCCATTTTGCGGATAGCTTCATCATCGAAGCCGACATAGACGGCAACCACATTGGGCGACAGTGTCTTGGCATAACTGATCGTATTCATTACGACACGGGTAATACCTGCCACCGGAATGATGATCGTATTGCCTTTGATCTGGGGTTTGTCTGTCGTGATATCAATCCGCAGCTGTTCGGCTGTATTCTGGTAGTGAATATAGATCTTGTAGAATACATATACTACGATCGGCAGGAAAATAAAGATAATCCATACCTGGGCAAACTTGGTGAAGATAAAGATCAGCGTGATGGACAATGTTGTCAGCATACCGATCGTATTAATCGCCAACTTGAGTATCCAGTTAGCAGGTTTGAGCTTGATCCAGCGAATCATCATGCCCAGCTGTGACAGCGTGAACGGAATAAATACACCCACGGCATAGAGCGGAATCAGACTGTCTGTCTCTCCATGGAACACGATAACGAGAAGAGCCGAAGCCAGACTGAGGAAAATGATACCGTTGGAAAAGCCGAGCCGGTCACCACGTACCATGAACATATGCGGCATGTATTTATCCTTGGCAAGCATAAAAGCGAGCAGCGGAAATGCCGAGTAGGCTGTATTGGCTGCCAGGAACAGGATCAGTGCGGTTACACCCTGTATAATATAATAGATAATCCCGTTGCCAAAGGTCATCCGGGCAATCTGCGAGATAACGGTCTCCTTGCCTGATGGAGTAATGCCATACCAGTAGGCAAGCAGTGTAATCCCGATAAACATACTACCCAGGATCAGACCCATCATGAGCAGGGTAGCTGCTGCATTACGCTCGGCAGGCTGACGGAAGTTCGGAATGGCGTTGGATACAGCCTCAACCCCTGTCAGTGCCGAACACCCGGAGCTGAATGCCTTGAGCAGCAGGAACAGACTGACATTGGATACCGTCGTACCAAATTCCGGAGCGGCTGCTTCGATACCACCGGTCATGTATTTGATCATTCCACTGATAATCAGGAAGAAAATCGAAATAACGAACAGATAGATCGGAATTGCCAGTACCGAAGCTGATTCGGTAACCCCGCGCAGATTCATCAGCGTCAGGAATACAATCATTACCAGTGCAATCAATACCCGGTGATCATGCAATATCGGAAATGCGGAAGTAATCGCATCCGTACCTGCCGAGGAACTTACCGCTACAGTTAGCACGTAATCGACCAGCAGCGATCCACCAGCGATCAGACTGGAGGCCTGTCCCAGATTATCCTTGGCGACAATATACGCTCCACCGCCTGTTGGATAAGCAAAAATCGTCTGACGATACGAAATCACCAGAATAACCAGCAGTCCCAATACCGCTATAGAGATTGGAACGGAATACCATAATGCTGCAAAACCAGCAACCATCAGAACCAGCAAAATCTGCTCGGTTCCGTATGCCACCGATGATAGCGCATCGGAAGACAGTATGGCGAGTGCTTTAAGCTTACCCAGCTTTTCAGCTTCCAATTCTGCTGACTTCATTGGTCTTCCGATTAATACACGCTTTACCTTGCCAAACATCGTACACCCTCGTTTCATTAATTAAATGTTTTTTTTTGGTTGGTTACCACAAAGGATCGCCTGCTGAACAGACAGCCAAAAGGCACAGTGATCAATACACAAAAATAGGAATAAGCAAAATGTTAAATTTTATATACGCCTATTTAGCATCTCTCAAACAGAACGCTATTGGGGCTATGCCCGAAGAGATATCGGACAAGCGTATTTCATTATACTCCTGCTTTGCAAAAAGTCATGCTATATTTTGCGAAAATTTGTTAAAATTAAGTCATAAGTAAGTCAACTGATGTTAGATTGTGAAATCCACTATCGAATCATAGTCAAACCTGAAGGAGAAACCTATGAAAAAAGTCATGATCCGTTTGCTGATCATTCTATCTTTAGCCCTGCTGGTGGGCATTATAGCCTGTTTTTATCTTGGTTATTTCATGTACGCCTACGGCATGATTTTTCTGATTATAGCTGTATTATTTGGGCTGGGACAGGCAGCGAGTGTCAACAATAGTGTCTGGCTGCACCAGAATAGCTATGATCGTCATATCCGTGAACAGACAGAGCTTTATCGTGCAGATAGAGAGAATGAGTGAATCCGGTTGCTGCAAGACGGATTCGGATCGCAACTGATCGGAAAATGCGAACGGATCACAGATGATACAGGCGAGAATCGATAGATATACTTTTATATAGAAGAAAGCAGCTCATTCGTATAGGCGAAAGGGCTGCTTTTTTTGCTGTGTCTAACCGAAAAAAGAAGATCGATACATGCCTTATAGAATGGGAAATGTAAAGTAAACTTGACATTGGGAGAGTTTTCCATAAAAATGGAAGTATGGAGGGGTGAGCATGAGAAGTGAGCATCATCTGAGAAATGAAGTCAAACTGCTGCGTGAACTGAATGGTTATTCGCAGGAACAGCTGGGGACCCTGCTGGGCGTATCCCGGCAGACAATCAATGCAATTGAGCGGGGCAAATACAATCCATCCCTACCTCTCGCCCTGCAGCTGGCAAAAGTGTTCCGGACGACTGTCGAGCATATTTTCTTTTTGGAGGAGGAATCATCATGAGCAAAACACAAATATCACAGGCATCAAAAAACCGCATGCTGACCCGAATCATGTTTGTACTGGTAGGAGTAGTTCAGCTATACGTTATCATCAGCGGTATTCATATGCGTATGGAAATGGGCAGAGAGATCGATTGGATGAGTTATGTGCCCAATATTGGACTGGTGATTCTTTGTCTGACATCTGCTTTTATTAGTGAAGAATTTTTTGTCCGTGGGGATGAACGACTGAATGCTATTCGCAAGCAGGCCATTTATATTACTTTTTACTTTATTCTTGGTTACATGGTGATTATGTACATTCTGACGTTGTTTCCATCTATGTCACTGACTGCCAATCAGGCTATTATGCTGCCATTATATATAGGAGCGATCACTCTGCAGATTATTCATGCCATTTTACTACGAAAAAACTAGCATAGTACAGCTAGATAGCCAGCGACGAAGTTTATTCTTCCATAAGCAGTATACCCATCTACATAATTACCATCTGCAGCTCATGCAGATGGTTTTTTTGGCATGAGAGACCATATAGAAGATGCAATATACCCTATAGCTGCAAAAATAATAACAAAAAGTAATATTATCCATTTATAGAATATAATTGTCCGACCACTTTTCGCCGATAATATAACAAAGCACCTGAGCCATTGGCACAGGCTGCAGTGGTTTAACCAGAACAGTGGATCTGTAATGAACACAGATCCGCGTCCCATAGATACAGGCAAACCCAGAACAGACAGGAGAATGATCATGATGGGCAAAACAAAATGGATAGTTGTTGCTGCGGTGGCAGGTATGCTGCTCACCAGCTCGGCAGGTGTATATGCAGGTGCAAAGATGGAGAAGATCTCCGCCTTCAAAAATCACGGAATCAGTATCGAACTGGATGGCAAAGCCTATACGCCAATCAATTCCAATGGAGACAAGATGACGGCGATTACGTATGAAGGCACTACCTATTTACCGATTCGGGCTGTAGGAGAAACACTGAATTCCAAAGTATTATTTGATGTGATGAACAATAAGATCATGATCCAGTCAGCCAGCGGTAAAGCAGCTGACAGTAGTACCAGCCCAACGATTTCCAAGTCAGACAGTACAGGGAAAAGTACAGCCGGAACTTCCAGCAGCTCCTCGGGTACAGCGGCTGCAGCCACTACACCTGCTGCTACGAGTACGCCGCCAACCAGCAGTAAACCTTCAGCAGCTTCCCAGTATATCAGCGCTGCCAATGAGGCTGCCAAAATCACTGCAGGCAATGTAACCGAAGGTCCGATCGGTCCTGTAGTAGAAGAGGCTGCAGCGCCACCGGTTATCAGTATGACAACAGGTGTAATTACGAGTAAATATCTTCCAACGGATTTCCCGTTTCCAGCCGATGCCGTCAAAGGAAAAGTAAGTGAACAGGTAGCCGGCGATAAAAAGCAGCTATTCCTGAACTACACCACCCAGGCGAGTCTAAAAGATATCGGAAATGCCTATCTGGCCTACTATGCCCCGCATAAGCTGAGCCTGTTCAACAATCAGGTCGATGAGACTGGCTTGAGTATTGCCGGAACGCTGGATGATAAATTCGGCGTAGCCATCCAGGGCAATCCCATGTCGCTTAAGCCAGGTTATAATGCAGTCGTCGTCACGCTCGCCGAGCAATAAATCTTCGCAAGATCATCTTTCTCTCCATGATTGCTTTCTCATCGGATTGCCGATATTTGAATAGCAAAAAAGCGTACCAATTTCCATCAGGAAATAACTAGGTGCGCTTTTTTGCTATATTGCTTGCTTATGAAAATTATATAAAAATGATGTAATACAAAGCATTTTTATTTGAAGTAAAACCCTTACATACCCTTGTTTTATAAGAATGAATCAAAAACTCTGTAAAATTTTCAGAAAATTTCAATTTTAGTAGTGCAATCGGAAAATGGATATGCTAAGATACGTAGAGTTTTACAGATACCCGTCGTACTTGATCATTCATCTTCATGTAAAAACGTGAAGATTTTGCAGTTACCAACTGCTATATTAATACCCACTATGAACACAAAGGAAGGTGACATCATGAGCGCTATGAACCCTACACACGATAACAGCCCGGCAGCTGACAAACAGTTTAACCTGTTCCGTCTGACCTGGCCGATTTTCCTCGAGGTATTCCTGTTTATGTTAATGGGAATCGTCGACACACTAATGTTGAGCGATGTATCCGATAATGCAGTAGCAGCTGTCGGCACATCCAATCAGGTTATTTCAATCGCTATACTGATCCTGGAGGTAATCGGCAACGGGGCCGCTATCGTCGTAGCCCAGTACATTGGATCGCGTAAAGTACTGGAGGCGAGCCGGATTACGGCACTGGCGATTACGCTGAACCTGTCGGTCGGTCTGCTCCTGAGTACCACCTTCCTGTTGTTCGGTGGGCACCTGATGGCAGCCATGCATTTGCAGGGTGAGATTCTGGCGCTGGCAGAGAGCTATATCGCGATTGTCGGCGGAGCCATTTTCCTGCAGGCTCTGATCAATACACTAGCGGCGGTTATCCGTACGTACGGATTTACCAAAGAAACGATGTTTGTCTCGGTATTTATGAACGTATTGCACGTTGGACTGAACTATCTGCTGATCTTCGGTCACTGGGGTCTGCCGCAAATGGGCGTGCAGGGCGCAGCGATTTCTACAATTGTCAGCCGCCTCGTATGTGTGGTCATCTTCTTCTGGTTGATGTACCGCGTGATGGAAGTGCGTATTCAGATTGCCGATTACTTCCGGATGTCCAAAGAATATATTCTCAAAATCCTGAAAATCGGCGTACCTTCTGCAGTAGAGCAAGTGACTTACCAGATGTGCCAGCTGGTCTTCGTATTCTATGTAACGTATCTGGGCAGTGAAGCGATGGCTTCCCGCCAGTATGCGAATAACATTTCCACCTTTATCTATCTGTTCAGTATTGCGATCGGTATGGGTACAGCGATTATCGTCGGTCGTCTGGTCGGTGCGAACCGCAAGGAAGAAGCCTATCACCGCGTCTGGAACAGTGTAAAATGGGCAATGGGCGCAACGCTGGTCATGGATGTAATCATTATCCTGATGCGCGAGCCGCTGATCGGCATGTTTACCAGCAATCCGGAAGTCATCCGCATGGCGTCACAGGTGATCCTGCTCAGCTTCCTGCTGGAGACCGGACGGACCTGCAATATCGTGATTATCAACTCGCTCCGTGCTTCGGGCGATGCCAAGTTCCCGGTCTATATGGGACTGATCTCCATGGTATGCATGAGTCTGCCGCTCGGTTATCTGTTTGTATTCAAAATGGATCTTGGACTCGCAGGCATCTGGCTGGCGATCGCTGCCGATGAGTGGGTGCGGGCTGTTATTATGTACTTCCGCTGGAAGAGCAGAGCCTGGCAGAAACACTCTCTGGTGCAGCACGATGAACCGGAAACACCGGAAAGTGTACCAATGGCTGCTCCAGTCTGATCGGTCAGGTATTCGGCACGGTTCAGGGATTGTCCAACTATTCATATAAGATCGCTATATTTTTACAAAACCGCCTTTTTCCGGTATCCTAAGCAAAGGATCGCCGGAAAGGCGGTTTTTTTATACCAGTCTCATCATTGATGAAATGGAGGAATGAACATGTCATTCACGAAATGGGCAGCCACGGGTGCACTGGCGCTGCTGCTTACAGGCACGGTTGGATTTGCCGGAGATGAGACCAAAGCGGAGGCAGCCAGCGTACTTGGTTACTATACGCCGGATGATGCATCCTATCAGGCGCTTATCACCTACCATAATTATTTAACCGGTGTCTCTACCGATTCTTTTAACATGAATGCATCTGGCGGAGTAGTGGGTGATGTACCCACAAAGGCGCTATCCTATGCCAAGGCTAATCGTCTGGCGACGTATGCCTGCTTCTCGAACTTTGGTACGAGCGATTTTGATCCTGATCTGGCGCATGTCATTCTGACGAATTCATCGGTCCGCCAGAAAGCGGTTCAGAATATTGTGAATACGGTGAAGAAGAATGGCTATACCGGAGTGAATATTGATTTTGAAAGTGTGATGGCTGGAGATCGTAATGCCTTGACCGGCTTCATCAAATCGGTCTCGGATGCACTGCGTCCGGCAGGATACAAAGTGATCGTCTCAGTTCCCGCCAAGACGGAGGATGATCCATCCAATGGCTGGTCGGGTGCGTACAACTATGCGGCACTTGGCGCATCGGTCGATTTCCTTCAGGTCATGACTTACGATGAGCACGGACCATGGTCCGAACCGGGATCTGTAGCCAGCAAAGGATGGATCGAAGATTCCTTGAAGTTCTCCGTCTCTCAGGTCGCTGCATCCAAAGTGCTGATCGGTCTGCCGGATTACGGTTACGACTGGAACCTGACGACAGGTCGTGAAGAAGATCATCATCAGATCGCCGGCAAACAGATCGCCACTCTGGTGAAGAAAGCCGGAGCGGCGGTGAAATGGGATGCAGCAACGTCATCCCCTTACTTTAACTATACGGACAGCCAGGGCAGCAAGCATGTGGTCTGGTATGAGAATGCACGCAGCATAGAGGAAAAAGCCCATCTGGTACCAGCCTACAAATTGGGCGGCGCCTCCGTCTGGGCATTGGGTATGGAAGATAATACGTTCTGGGCAGCTGTCCAAAAAGGCATGAAGCCATAACCATGCAGCGTTAGAAGAAAAGTCGAATACATGAGAAAGGCTGCATATCTGTATATGCAGTCCTTTTTGTGTCTATCAACGGATAGAGATGGCGAGCAGGGTGAACCAATTATCCTGAGGATTCAGATGGGTGGCGATAAAGCCGTGGCTGTTCAGCCAATCCAGCAGAAACTCTGCATGGGGCCCATTCCCGTCAGAGAGGATACTGGTGCGATCGGTAATACAGATACGCCCGTGCGGTTTTAGCACACGCTGAATCTCCGGCAGAGCCAGCAGTTGCTGCTCGGCGCTCAGATGCCGAAGAGTGAAGCTGGAGACGACAAAGTCGAAATACTGATCCGGATAAGGGATCGCCAGCAGATTGCCAATGCGCAGATCCATTTCCGGGAACTTGGAGCGGCACTGCTTGAGCATCTCCTGGGATTGATCGACACCAGACATGCGTATTCCTCGCCGCAGCAGCCTGCCCGCCAGATTGCCGGTACCGGTCCCCAGATCCAGACCATGTTCTGCTGCAATGCCCTGAATAGCGCTCGCTGTGCTGTCCAGGGCTTTTTCGTAATCCGGATATTCTCCGGTCTCGGTCTGTACATAGTCATCGTGATTTGATGCTCGCTGGTCAAAGTCCCAATGATCCTGCCAGTTCTGGCGCATCTCCCGCAGCTTCCGGGAATGGTCGGCCAGCTGATAGATTTCCCCGATCGGCAGCTCCTGTCGACTGCGCAGCAGCTCAATCATCTGGGCCGTAGTCTCGGTCATTCGCTTCATCTCCAGCCACTGGGTCGTCAGGAGCGAATGCTGCAGTTCCAGATAGTAACGCAGCCGCTCGTTGTCCGGCAGACCGGTCGGTTCCAGTACATTACGTATATCCTTGAGCGGCATACCGGCTTCACGCAGGGCAATAATCGTCTGAAGCCGCCAGATATCTTCTTCCACAAATACCCGATACTGATTGTCCTCCTGCCGGGCAGGCTCCAATAATCCATGCTGTTCATAGAAACGGATCGTGCGTGAGGTGATGCCGAGCTTACGCGCCAGTTCGTTAATTTTCATCAGATTCCTTACCCCCTTAATAAATTGCTGTATTGTACCGTTATAGTCTATAGATATTCTGCAATACTTAAGCCTGATTATAACCAAAAGGGGATAGATATATGAAGAAATTTACGACTGTGCTGCTTACCTGTCTGCTCGTCACCAGCATGGCAGCAGGTACCGTTATGGCCAAATCGGATCAAGGTGGCAAATCGTCCAAATCCAGTTCCGCCAGCTCCAAATCCGAGGATAAGTCCAAAGATCGGGCGAAGCCGGAAGATAGCACCAGTGCGGTAACTGCAGTGCCAACCGATAGCAGCCAACCTGTATCGGAACCAACTGCTCCTGCTGTGGAACCACCGGTCGCAGAACCCGCGGTCACAGAGCCTGCACCGACTGTACAGCCAAAGCCGCCAGCGGAAGATAACGCGAACACGGAGCAGGAGAACGAAAAAGAGAAAGAAAAGAAAGAAAAACAAAATAACGGAAATGGCAACGGTAAAGCGAACGGCCATTCCAAAGATAAAGTGGAAGAGAGCGCAGCCGGCGTAACCGACGATGTATATGGCAGCGGCAAAGGCAAGCAGGGATATAAAGGTCTGCTCCATGCCATCAATAATGTAAAAGACAAGCCCGCCGGACAAGTACTGGCCAATCTCTTGCTCACCCAATACGAGACACAGCTGACCCCGGAAATGCAGGCAGAACTGGAACAAATCCAGAACTCCAAAGAAGCACTGGAAAAAGCCACCGATCTGCTGGAAGAGAGCGGCAATGTAGACGATGCGACTGCCCTGCAGGAGCAGGTGATCCAATCGGACGTTACCGATCTTGACAGCTACAAGCGTCTGGATGAATTATCCGACCAGACCGCTGCTGACCCGGATGCAATGAATCTGTTCGTCAACGGTACGTCTTACACAGATGCAGAGCCTGTGGTTCAGGATGGAACGACTCTGGTTCCTTTCCGCGTCGTCTCGGAAGCGTTGAATGCCAAAGTAACATGGAATGCCAAGGATCAATCGGTCACTGTGGTGAAGGATGGTCAGACCGTCAAGCTGTATGTAAATAAAAAGAACGCAGTAGTGAACGGTAAAACAGTAAGTTTACAGGCGGCACCCGTGATGAAAAACGGCTCCACCCGTGTACCGGTACGCGTGATCAGCGAAGCGCTGGGAGCTACAGTGAAGTGGGAACCGGTGAGTGAGTCCGTTGTCATTTATGAAGAAAAAGCGTCCTCCTGATTCTGTAATACAAGAAAGCTAACGCAAACAATTGATAAAATATAAAAAATCAAAAAGTCATCCTCAAGAGACATGGATATGTTCTTCAAAAGGATGACTTTTTGATGTGAGACATAAACATACATACTTTCATCATACCGCTTTATAACCCAACAAGAATTGCCGAGATAATGGATACGAAATACAAAGTTATTGATGTTGATCAATACTTTTTATAATCACCCAAACCAAAGCATTATAGTTTCCCTGATTTTTGCTATAAATCAAAGAAAGTTGAATTCCATGTTTTTGGTCAGTATACTCTCGCGAGGATAGACCTTGCTCACTATCATATTCTGTATTTCCGTAATTTTCTCCCAGGATCGTTACGGCAGTATCCAGATTGGATATGGGTGTATTGTTAATTTTAAAATTTTGGTTTCCTTCATCTGTAGTCGTCTGAATGGCTGTTATAATTTTTTGATCATTATATGTGACTGAGAAGTTTTTGAAATGGTAGCTATTTTTTTGAGGTAATAAATCCTGTCTTGAGCCGTATTGATCCTTTTCTAATTGATTTAGCGATTCTCCCGGCTTGATATGGTATATCGTGACATTAGATAAATCCGTATCTTTCAATGTATTCGTGTTCAACTTTGCAGCAATGAATACCATTGCAACCACAGCAATAATGAGAATCAAAAGAAAAATAAAATACTTTTTTTTACTCGTAGATACACTATTCATAGTTCTCCTTAATAGTAATTGCTCTCATAACCGTTTTTAATAGTATTTATAATTTATGAAATGGAGATAAATTGTAAGTAAAGGTTAACATACCGTGTATCTATCTTGTCAAATAGCTCACAAGAATTACAAATTTTTAAAAATACATAAAAAGCTGAATCTGCAATACATATAACGGTCTTAACCATACTTCTGCTGATGCTCTTTTTTCATGCGGATATAGTCGGGGTCTTGTTTGGCTTCATCCCATTTGACCTTGAAAATGCGCGCAGATTCGGCTTTGACTGGATCGCTGGTGTATGGGAGAATCTCGCCATTCTCGTCGTACTTGCGGCCACCTTTGTGATTGGTGTAGCGGCGTGCACGGGTATAACCCATCTGCAGGAATTTGCTTGCCATGTCCATGCCGACAAAATCATTATTTTCCTTGTATTCGAGGAACATGGCATAGATTTTCTCCGAAGATTCCGTAGCGATCTCCGGTGTTTTGAAGCGCCAGTGGGGTAGAATCTCGCCTTTGTAGGGTTCGACCATTAGCACGCCCTGTTCTCCTTTGCCGACGCGATACAGCTCGGGATGTTCGCGCAGATTCAGTGTAGAGTAGTCGATATCGTAGTTGAATTTCTCGGGCATATTGATCGCTCCTTTGATTAATAGCTTTATTGCTTATTACCCGTTATCTGGTAAGATGGAGCTGGAAAGTAAGGTCTGCTGGATACTAAATAGCAGCAAAGAAAACAGCAAAGCATCTATAGCATCTCAATGTACATATCAATACATGTCGATCCGATATGAAAATGGAGAGTGAAAAGTGTGAACGTAACGATTGGCGGGTTGTTGATAGCAGCCTTTCTGCAAATGGCATCCCCTCAGAACTATGTGATTGATGGGCCGTCCATGCAGCCTACGCTCAAAACCGGAGATCGTGTGACGGTGACGGCTGCAGCCGAGAATGAAATTCATCGCGGCGATCTGATTCTGTATCAGGCACCCGAGGGTAGAGAATTCGTCAAGCGGGTCATCGCCCTTCCGGGAGAAAAGGTGAAAATGAAAGGCGACAAAACGTGGATTAACGGAAAAGTCATTCAGGAGCCTTATATTCAAAAAGCGGTTCAGCAAGCACATGATCAGCACTATACGTATAATATCAACGACTTCCCGACCAGTGCCAAAGAAGATAATCGTGTTGCTCCGCATAGCTTTTTTGTTCTCGGAGATAATCGTTCCAATAGTCAGGACAGCCGGATGACAGGCTTTGTCCCGATCGAAGAGGTCAAAGGGAAAGTAACCAAAATCAACGGTCGCTCCGTGAGCACTAAATAGATAATAGAGTAGATCAACAAGCTATGAATCCTCGCGCATTTTGTTCCGGGCGGGATGATAGCAGATATGAAAAACCCCCCGTACTCTGGACCGAGTACAGGGGATTTTTCGTTCTGGCTTCAATAGTATTAATGATGTTCACTATGGTTTTCTTGTTCTGAGACAGGAGCGGTATTGGGGATCAGACCGAGCTTTGTAATCAGCGGTTTGATCGTCAACCCCTGGATAATCAGCGAGAACAGGACGACGCTGAATGTCAGTACGAGTATGGTCTCCCGTCCTTCAAATTCCACCGGCAGGCTCAGAGCCAGTGCAATGGAAAGACTACCTTTTAGACCACCCCAGTTGAGTACCCATTTGGCAGGAGTGGAGAAGTCTTTCGACCGGAACAAGCTGATAAATAGCGCCAACGTACGGGCAACCAATACAATGACAATAGCGAGTACGATAATACCCCATTTGTCGGCAAAGCTGATATTGCGGATTTCCAGACCGATCATCAGGAAGATCAGGGAGTTGGCGATCAGCGTAATAACATCCCAGAATGTATTGATATTCTGGCTGGTTGTCGGAGACATACCGATTCTTTTACCATAATTGCCGAACACAAGTCCACCGGTCACCACAGCGATAACCCCGGATACTTCCAGATGCTCTCCAATAAAATAACAGCTGAAGAACAGCAGCATGGAAAAAGCAATTTCCAGCGGATAATCATCATAATACTTGATCAGACGGGAGAACAGGAATCCAAGTATCCCTCCGACGGCTATACCACCTACGGCAAATTGCAAAAACAACAGTATACCACTGCCAAAACCGAGCCAGCCCATACTGATATAAGTGAGCAGATACACAGTCGAGATCTGGAAAAGAACAACAGCAATCCCGTCATTCAGCAGTGATTCGCCTTCCATGGTGGTCACCATTTTCTCGGAGACACCCAGTGAGCGGAAGATTGAAATGACACTGATTGGATCTGTTGCACTCATCAAGGCAGCAAAGGTAAAGGCCATCACCAGTGGCAGGCCGATCAGATAATAGGAACCCAGCATCACAAACACAAAGGACATAAGGGTACCGGCAAGTGCCAGCGCGATGACCGGCCGTGACTGTTCACGCAGATGCGAGAAGGGCAGTTTCAGCGTAGCATCCCCAAGCAGTACAGGCAGGAACAGCGAAATAATAATCGCCTGAAACACATTCGACTGGGTGATATACGTCTCTGCTGCCTCAAGTACCGGAATATTCACTGTACCAAGCAGCAACCCGACCAGCACAAGAGCGATAGACTCAGGCTGCCGCAGCTTGCGTGCAACAGCAATAACGGCCAGGGACACTGCGAGCAGAATTAGAATTTCAATAAATACTTCATTAAAATGATGCATGTACAGCCTCCGTTCCGTATAAGATACGATATGTATTTACCCATCCTGAACAAGAAATGAGCTTATTTCCTTTAATTATATACAGAATGAACAGAGAATGCAGGGAGTTGGGACCTGAAGCAGCGATGTGTTGGTACTGTACAAAGCAAAAAACGTACGGCTGCCGTTAAGGGCAAACGTACGTTTTTTGTTTGTTTCTATTTATCATTCTGTTCAACGAATCGGAGTGGTACATGCAAATGAACAGAATATTTAGGCTTTGTGATCCATAATATCCTTGATATCATCTTTGAGCGCTTCGGACTGGGTACCGAAGATGACTTGTACCGCGCCATGACCAAGACGCATGACACCAGCAGCCCCCAGCTTGCGCAGCTCGGCATCATTGACTTGGCGATCATCTTTAACAACAAGACGCAGTCGGGTAATGCATGCATCAATACTGTCGATGTTAGGCGATCCACCGAGCTGACTGAGTACCTGAGCGGCTTTGCTGTCACCGCTATCGGCTGCGATAGCAGCTGTTGGAGTCGTAGCACTCTTATCCGCTGCATTTGTAGAACTGTTGATGGCATCGTCATCTTCACGTCCCGGTGTCTTGAGGTTCAGCTTCACAATCAGGAAGCGGAACAGTACATAATACACCACCGCAAATACCAGACCGACCGGGATCATCAGCAGCGGATTGGTAGCGAGCTTCATATTGATGAGATAGTCAAGTAGTCCGGCTGAAAAGCTGAATCCTAGCTTAACGTTAAGTATATACATAATTAATCCAGATAAACCAGATAGCAAGGCATGTACGACATAAAGAAGTGGTGCAGTAAACATGAATGCAAATTCTAGAGGTTCTGTAATCCCAGTTAGAAATGAAGCCACCGCTGCACTAATAAAGATCGAAGCAACTATTTTGCGTTTCTCTGGACGTGCCGTATGAATAATGGCAAAAGCTGCGCCTGGTAGCGCAAACATCATGATGGGGAAGAAGCCGGACATGAACATACCTGCCGATTTGTCTCCGGCAAAGAAGCGATTTAAATCTCCGTGAACTATTTCACCAGCTGCATTGGTATAATCTCCAATCTGGAACCAGGCGATCGAGTTTAGGATATGGTGCAAACCGATGGGTACGAGTAGCCGATTAGCTGTGCCATATACAAATGCACCTAACCCGCCTAGACTCACTACCCACATACCAAAAGCGGAAATCGCATCCTGAATCGGACTCCAAATCATACCTACTAGGCTTGCGAGCACGACAGTTGTTATAGCTGTAATCATTGGTACAAAACGTTTACCCGAGAAGAATCCAAGCCAGTCTGGCATTTTGACATTATAAAAGCGATTATACATATAAGCTGACCAAATGCCTACTAGGATACCACCAAGTACTCCCATATTTAATATTACATCATCTGGTATGTAGCCCATGATGCTAGGAATCTCTTTGAGAATAGCTGTGAGAATCATGTAGCTGATTACGGCAGAAAGTGCAGCAACCGCATCACGTGCCATTCCAATTGCAATACCTACTGCAAATATAAGAGCCAGATTACTAAAAATAGCGTCTGAGCCGGCATTAAGCAGTGGGGCAATATACTGATTCAGAAAACTGCCGACTGTTGGACCAAGCGGAATATCTGTTTCATAGTTTATTCGCCCAAAACCGCGTAGAATCGCAGCAGCAGGCAGTGTAGCTACCGGAAGCATCAGTGAGCGACCGATTTTTTGCAAAAATTGTAGCATGGTAATCCCCCTTTAGATTATTCATTTGATTAAACCGTCATTCATTTTCGTAAGTGATGTTATACAACAGAAGTATCGATACCGATCATAATTCATGAAAATTATTTTCATTTGAAGGATCAGCGAGTGTGAAACCTGTTCTTACCGCACACCCATATCAGATCGATGTACGGTACCGGCAGGTCCATGGTAAAGTGGCGAAAATAGCAGCGAGTTCAGCTGTCTGGCTTGTGCGTGCGGAACAGACGATACAGATGCATAGTCAGGAAACAGACTTCATCTTCAGGTACCGACATTTGCAGTTCCTGTTCCATGACTACCTTCATCCGTGAAGCCAGTTGGTACTCGTCGGCATACTGGTCACGAATATGCTGGATCAGCGGGTTGTCTACGAGCGATCCCTGTACAATACGCTCCAGGGCAAAGCGCAGGTGGATCATCAGGCGAACCTGACTCATGCTGCCCTGTCTAAATGTCATCTGCCGTTCCTCTTCGATCATCTGCTGCAGCTTGCCGAGCAGAGAGGACATTTTAACCAGCTGTCCCACAGGAACGTGGGTCACCGCCGAATGAATATGATACGTCAGAAAACCGGCCTCATCCTCGGGGATATCGAGTCCGAACGTCTCACGAATCATCTGCAGTGCCTGAAGTGCGACTTCGTATTCCTGTGGAAAACAAACCTGCGTCTCCTGCAGAAATGGATTCACAATCTCAATACTATGTCGTATCCGGTACACTGTGAACTGGATATGACTGGGTAGAGCAAGATAAATCTTTTCATTCAGCTTCTCTGGAAAACTCTGTCCGATCAACTGGATGATCCGGTCGGAGACATCCATGACGAGTGCATCCATATCCTCGAAAAAGGTCGGATGATTCATCATCTGCTCCCGGTCTTCCAGCCGAAACCGCTTCTCGATCCGTTCATCCGTCGTGCTCAGCTCCTGCAGGTTTTTGGCGGCGAAGCCAAGTCCTTTGCCAAGCAGTACATATTCGGTGCCTTTCACCTCATCGCAGGCCATCACGATATTGTTGCCGACCACGCGCTCCACACGTAAAATCCGATGGTCTCTGTTCATTCCGATAATCACCTCTTGCTTGCAGAATAACACGACAAGTGGCATCCGAAAAGACAGAAGAGCACAGCAGCCTGACTTTTTTTCGTGTAACCGCTAAATGGGGGACGGAACGTTCGCAAATACGCAAAAAAGAGCCAAGACAAGGAGACACGGGAATACGATAGACGTATCCTGTATCGTCCGCTGCTTGGCTCATGCCCATTGCTGGTAACACGCCGATGTACGGTCGTTAATATTTTGGTTACGGTTTCATAACGTAGCATATAACGTATAATAGTGACCGTCAAGATGGATTGCACATTTTCATGATGAAAATGCACAATCGTAACGTTGACAGCTGGTCTAGTGGCTTTTTTCGTTGAAAGCAAAAGCAGAATAATTTTTTTATCATTACTGATCCTTTCTAATAACTCCTTTTGTATCCATAGAGACATTACGTCCATCGGCGCGATACTGAATAATATAATCACCTGTAGGCAAGCCTTTTGGAAACTCCGTATTACTGTTCCAATGTAGCTTTTGCCCCCCTTTTATAGTCCATAACTTTATTTCCTGACTATGATCTCGATATTGTAAACTCGCTGTAGTTGAGAACTTGGCATGATTCATCAATTGTATTTCCAAAGTTTGATGGTCTGAAGAAATACGAAATGGAACTTGCGGACTGGCTCCTTCTGTACGCATATCAAAAGAAAAATCTGTATCCGTAAGCGGTATTCCTTCAGACCATACTGTATTGCTAGACAAGGATGAAGAGTGGACATTAACTGGTTCTGTTGCCGCTTGACTGGAAGGTACGCGAGTACATCCGCATAGACAAGCAATTAATACAATCGCGAATGCTGATTGGAAATACATCTTTTTCATAAAATATAAGCTCCTTAGTAGATTATGTATTTGTAATTACTACGAAACAAGTGCCTATACGGAATCATCGAACGCTTCTATTAGCTTTTAAATAGACATACCGTAGATAAGTACAGCCAGCATATACTCCAACTGACACATGAGCACGAACAAATAAAATAATGACCAAAATGCACGGAACGCAGGCAAGGAAATAAGGGCAAAGGACGACATTGGAGCCCGGGAATCTACATCTTCTCCCTATTCGTAGATTTCTGGGCTCCACCGGAGGACGTGCCCTTATTCCTTGCCGAAGTGGATGATGCTATCCCACACAATTATTTTTAATTTTACCGAAAACCCTGTTGAAATACCATTTTCAATCTGCTAATGTATATAACGTTGATGCATACGTGCATCCACACAAGTACAACCGAATGACGACTGGAATAAATGATGATACATCATTGTATAACCTCAATAATATGGTTTGAGGGTCTCTACCAGGAACCGAACAATCCTGATTACAAGATGATGCGCAGCCCGCGTGTCCTGTTGTAATCAGGATTTTTTTGTTGCGGCTCCGCACTGTTCCAGTGTTTTCGTTCGTTGCTGCTGCGTCGGCGCTCACCTGCCGGACAGCCAACCTACTATTACACAAAGGAGAGAGACGGCTTGAATTTCAAAGTATTTATCCTCACTATTGCCACCTTTACGGTCGGCCTGATTGAACTCATCATCGGCGGTGTGCTGCCGGAAATCGCAAATGACCTGAATGTGTCGATTGGCACAGCTGGGCAGCTGATCACCATCTATGCGCTGGTCTATGCCATTGCCGGACCTACCCTGCTGGCGTTTACTTCCAAAGTGGAGCGCAAATCCCTGTATCTCTGGTCCATGTTGATCTTCACTATAGGCAGCCTGATTGCCTGCTGGAGCCCTAACTATGAAGTACTGTTCTTCTCCCGCATGCTGACAGCAGCGAGCGGTTCACTGATCGTGACCCTGTCTCTGACGATTGCGGTCAAAGTCGTTGCGCCGGAATTCCGCGCGCGTGTCATCGGTATTATTTCGATGGGGATCAGCTCCTCGATCGTGCTGGGCGTACCGCTCGGCGTGCTGGTTGAAGAAGCACTTGGATGGCGCATTTTGTTCCTCGTGATCGCGCTGCTGACCCTGGTAGCAATGGTCGTAATCTATATGTTCCTTGACCATATTCCGGTAGAAGAAATCATGCCGCTCAAGGCACAGTTCGCTTCCCTCAAAAATAGTAAAGTACTCAGCGCGCATCTGGTTACGCTGCTGCTGCTGGCAGGTCATTACACCATGTATGCGTATCTGACTCCATTCCTGGAAAGCACAATGCATCTGAATGCGTACTGGATCAGCGTGGTCTACTTTGTCTTCGGCCTGGCTGCGGTAAGCGGCGGTATGATCGGTGGTGTGATGTCTGACCGTCTGGGTAGTACCAAGACGATACTGATCGTAATCGGCGTGTTTGCGCTGGCGATGTTCGTGCTGCCGATGTCAGCCAAGTTCATCTGGATCTTCCCGGTTGTCCTGTTTGTCTGGGGGGCACTCAGCTGGGCACTGTCACCAGCACAACAGAGTTATCTGATCCAGAATGCACCGGAAACTGCCGATATTCAGCAGAGCTTTAACTTCTCAGCCCTGCAGATCGGTATTGCAGTCGGTTCGGCCTTTGGCGGAATCGTGATCAAGAATACCGGTTCGGTAACGATGAATGCTTGGGTCGGTGCAGCGATTGTCGTATTGTCGTTCTGCTGCGCATTGTATTCGTTGTCCAGACCGTCCGGAGCTGCCAAGCGTGTATCGAGTTCATCGGTACACACGTCCTGATCGAAAACTATATAAAAGTCCAATCCCCGATTACAGAGTTTTTCTACTGTGATCGGGGATTTTTTGTTTTTTGTCTATTCTGACAATAAACATATAAATAAAATGTTTGATTTATAAACAGATATAAATTATATTGTCTATATATTGAATAGATAAGTGTACAGTTGTCGTGAGCCGAATACTTTCCATAGGAAGAAAGGAGAAACAAATGAATCGTACCGATCATTTGAAATACTACCCCGTAATGGCAGTAGCAGATTACACACAGGTAGATGGACAGCGAGCCTATCAGCAGGAGGCGAGCGAGCTGTCGCTTGGGCTGCACACTATGCAGCAAGATGACAGGATGGAGATTACAGCACAGGTAGATAATAGAGCAGCAAGGCAAGAGGATTGTACAACATCCGAATGGCCGATTCACCGGATTCTGGATGCAGCGATCCTGCTGTGCCGGTCGATTGATTATTTTCAGGAAGCTTACAGACAGGAGAAATTATATGATCCCGAGCAACCGGTGTTTGACCGTATTCCTTTGCAGGGAGCTGCGTTATCTGTAGGGTTTGCTGCGGACCATGAGAATATTGAGCAGAATATACAGACATTTCAACAGGTGCTTGAAGAGGATGCGCATATTATTGGAGAGCGCTTGCGCATTCTCTCGCGGCTGCTGGAAGAGCTGGGACACTGAGTTATAAGCATGATAGAACATTTGTGAATCGATCACATTCTTCTATTGTAGAAGATAAAAGTATGGATTGAATAAGATCATATCTATTTATATAATGTCTAAGACATGAATAGATGCAGCAAAGATCTATCTGACGAACAAGGATTGAACAATAGCTGGCCGGGAAGGAAACAAGAAAATGAACAAAGTGAAAAAGACCGGAGAGTTGTCGGAGCGCTTCTGGGAAGCTTCGCTGGAGGAGCTCAAAAAAGGATATATCGAAGACCCGCAGGCAGGGCCGTTTGGTGGATTTATTTGCCTGATCGATGGTGAGATATATGAAAAAGGGCAGATCTATGCGGAAGATGGATCATTCTATGAAGCTGAGCGGTATATGCAGATGCATATCCGGCGAGAACATGGATCGATGTTCCACTATCTGCTGACCCTGGACAAAAAGTGGACCGGTCTGACCGAGCTGCAGAGCAGTCTGGTGCAGGACTTTTACGAAGGAAAAAGTGATACCGAGATTGTAGCCAAAGCAGGTGGCAGCAAGTCAACGATCCGCAATCATCGATTCGCCTTGCGGGAAAAAGCCAAGCAGGCCCGTGTATTTCTGGCAGTCATGGAACTGCTGGAACAGCAGCAGCAGAAACCCTCTCCTTTTATACCGATTCACCGTACAGCGACGATGCTGGATGAGCGATATGCGATTACCGAGCAGGAGAATGAATCGCTGCTTAAGCAGTATTTTCCGGAAGGACCGGATGGTCCATTGTCCGAATTCCCACGCCGGGAAAAACGCAAAATAGTGATTATGCGCCATCTGATGCAGCGCTTTGAGCCGGGAACCATCTATACGGAAAAGCAGGTCAATGAACTGCTGGAACAGGCTTACCCGGATTATGTTACACTGCGCCGCTATCTGATCGAATACGGGTATATGGATCGCAAGGAAGATGGCAGCGAATACTGGGTCAAACAGTAGAACACGATGCCGAAAAATGGTGAAATCAGCCTGAAATATCAGTTAGCGATTTAGCTATGCCGAAATCGAATTCTCATATTCATACAAAAGCGTCAACCCTCTTTGAGAATACTCAGAGAGGGTTGGCGCTTTTCAATCCGTTTTTTGCAGAAGTGAAGTGACCGACAGGAGCCGGATCATCAGAGTTCGTGATGATGTCCGGCACGCAGTTCTTTTTGAATCTGGCAGACACGACTCTGTGAGATACCGAGGATACGGGCCAGTTCATTCTGGGTAGCGCCTGGATGTTCCTGCATGGCAGATTCGACTTTGGTCATCATTTCTCCCCGTTTGTTGCGTGATTTGCGCAGGGAAGAATGGAGATTACGCTGGGCTGCAGGAGACTCGGTCATCTCGCTCAGTGGTGTATGCATGGATTCGTCGCCCATTTGTCCGGCACAGCTGCCGCAGATGAATTGATCCTTGTAATAGACAAGGTCATCAAAGCTGCCGCAGAAGATACACTGGATGCCTTTGTGCTTGCGGAAAATAATTTCTTTTTCGGTAATAAAAAATTCCATGGGATCGCTGATGCCAATTTCCATCGTGTCCCGGATTTCTTTGGGAATCACAATTCTTCCCAGACTGTCTAATTGGCGTACCATGCCGGTTTTTTTCATAATAAAGGTCCTCCGCTTGTTCAGTTTGGATGTAATAGAATCAGACTGTCAGATCCTTTATATAAATATACAACAATATTAGCACCAAATTCATCTTTGGCAAATTTCTATATATAAATATAACCGAAAAAGTCCGAATATATACGTTTGAATAAGGAGGAAAAATGAGGAATTTGCGATGTTTTCGGCATTATATCCTAATAATTTCAATTCCTATTTGCTAATTATGGACATAAATAACAACTGTAGCTCAGAAACTTAATTTCTCTTTTTTAGTATAAAAATACATAATTATGTATAATAAGAATATTAAATCTTAGGTATCAAGCGATTCGGCAATCTGTTATGTATGTAATATACAAAAAAGCTGCCCTTGTTCAGGGCAGCATAATTAACGCGAGTATTGGTGTGGCAGCCAGTGTAAATAAAGCAGACAATATCATCGAAATACTGGAAATGGTACCGGTCAGCGAACTCAATTCAAATGCTTTGGAAGTTCCTGTACCGTGAGCGGCGGTTCCGAACAGAATGCCACGGGCAATCTCGCCCTCGATTCGCAGCCATTTCACAATATAAGGTCCGATCATGCTGCCGATCAGGCCGGTAATAATAACGAAGATCGCCGTAATGGTCGGTACGCCTCCGATCGCCTGCGATACGTTCATCGCAATTGGTGTAGTAATGGAACGCGGGATAATACTGCCCATCAGATCATGATTCAGATGCATCAGCCGGGCCAGCAGTGCCGATGAACTGACAGCCACAATCGAGCCGAACAATACGCTGGCGACAATCTCAACCGCGTGCTTGCGCAGGGTTTTGAGATTTTTGTACAGTGGCACCGCAAAAGCGATCGTAGCCGGCTGCAGCAGACGGGACAGCCATTGTCCGCCTTCGTTATAGTGAGTATAAGGAACATGCATGCTCAGCAGAACAATGACCAGTACGAGCGGAGTCGTCAGCAGTGGGGACAGATACACCCGAGGAAAACGACGATAGAGCTTTTTGGCTCCCATGTATACGATTAATGTAGCAAGCAGGAACAAGATGGAATTCATTTCGCGTGACGCTCCTTTCGTTTGGACATGATCGCGGCCAGCAGTCCTGAGCTGACCATAACGAGAATCGTACTACAGATGACAATAGCAATAATGCGGACGCCGTCCTGCTCCAGCATCGGTATGTAATTCATCACACCGACCGCAGACGGGATAAAGAACAATAGCAGCTCGGCGAGCAGCCAGCTGGCTCCCAGGTCGATCCATTCCACTTTGACGACTCCGGATTGCAGCAGGATAAACAGCAGCGCGATACCGATAATGCTGCCGGGAACCGGCAAGTGCAGCCAGTCTGCGAGCCGGTTAAGCAGCTCGGAGAAGGCCATCAAAGCAGCAACCTGCAGTATGCCTTTTCCTATATTTTTCATAGAAGAGATCCTTCTTTCATTTGTAACATTTTCATATATAACTTTCGTATATATGAAAGTTTACATCTCTTTCTTTCATAGGTAAAATTCATATATGGCATGAAATGTATTCCATTTGGCTATAGGAGGCGTGTGTATGGATATTCGTCATTTGCAGTATTTTATCGAAGTCGCCCGGCTGAAAAGCTTTACCAAGGCAGCGGAAGCGCTGTTCATCACCCAGCCTACCATCAGCAAGACGATCCGTTCTCTGGAAGAGGAATTGGGAGCACCGCTGTTCAATCGGGTGGGACGCTCTGTAGAACTGACTGATGCAGGCAAAGTTATCGAGCAGCAGGCTCAGAATATCGTAAAGTCATTTCATAGCCTGTCTTCACAGCTGGATGACCTGCGTAATCTGGAGAGTGGTCATCTACGCATCGGTCTGCCACCGATGATCGGATCGCGCTTTTTCCCGCAGATCATCGGTCGTTTTCACCAGATCTATCCGAATGTGACGATCCAGCTGTTCGAAGACGGCGGCAAAAAGGTAGAGAGTGATGTGGTTAACGGATCGCTCGATATCGGAGTAACCGTGCTGCCGGTCACGGAGAATGTGCTGGAATATTTCTCCTTCACCGAGGAGAAACTGAATCTGATCGTGCCGAATAATCATCCTCTGGCCGAACGTAGTGAAGTGCAGATGAGTGAGCTTGCAGAGGATTTTTTTATTATTTTCCGTGAGGATTTTACGCTGCATGGGCGTATTATTGAAGCATGCATCCGGGTTGGATTTCATCCGCGGATCATTTATGAGAGTTCCCAGTGGGATCTGATCAGCGAGATGGTCGGGGCGGGACTCGGTGTAGCACTGCTGCCGGAGACGATCTGCAATCAGATCAACCAGCGCAATATCCGTATTATCCCGAACGTAGAGCCGGCTATTCCGTGGCATCTGGGTATTATCTGGCATCGGGAGCGGTATCTGTCATTTGCTGCCAGGGAGTGGTTGCGATTTACGCGTGAAATGATGGAGACGAGATAAATCTCTATTAGGGAGGAAATAACTGTGGATGTGGCTATAGTTATAGCGGTTGCAGGTTACAATGAATTTAGTCATTCAATAACAGATATCTTTTAATTCGAAAGCCAAAAAGCAAAAAAACAAATGGAGGATTATGTGCAGACTAAAATAAAAGAAGAAAAGCTGTATATTACATTAATACGGGTTCTCGGAACTATACTTTTATTTCTGGCTTATTATCATGAATATCAAAATCAGGCTCTTGTTAGTTATCTGAGCGGGTTGTTTATTCTACTCATGTATATGGTGTTGATCTGGGCGCCTGTTTCTTGGTGGAATGAATTTAAATATTATGTTGTCGTTTTTTCGATTATAGCTGTTATTTTAATCTTTCATTATATTTTTGACTCTCCAGCTGCAGGAATGTTATGGCCTCTTTTCTTTATGATTATTTTCATGACGCAAGTATATCCCCGCGTCTCCATTATCACGGCTATTTCTACACTTTTTGCTTTATCACTGCTGTATGAATTTTCTCTTAGTACAATATTAGGATTGTTGGGAATCATTTTTGTAGCAAGAAGTATAAAAATCAGAAGAGATGCGCATCGTCTTACAGTCAGGCATCTGGAAGAATTGGACCAAGCTCATAAAGAACTGGAGATGGCTCATACCGAACTTCAGGAAGCTTCTATTCATTCGATAAGATATGCAGCGCTGGAAGAACGGACTAGATTGGCAAGAGACATTCATGATGGAATTGGACATGAGTTGACCTCGTTGATTTTCCAATTGGAAGCTCTGGAAATCATGCAGAAAGCCGAACCGGAAAAAGCTTCAGAATCGATCAGGCAGTTAATTGGTATTGCACGTAAAGCGATGGCTGAAGTGCGTGTGGCAGTGAAAGAATGGTCGAACGATGAGATGGGGCTTGGTATTATTGCGATAAAAAGCCTGATCAATCAAACCCAAAGCAGATCGTCAATCACATTTCATTTTAATCAGAATTCAGAGGTATCCGATTGGCCGATTGAGACAAGTGTAGTAGTGTACCGGGTATTGCAGGAAGCATTAACCAATATTTTACGACATTCGAATGCCGAACTGACCTGGATTGATATTGAAGAAACAGATGGCTTGATCAAACTCACCGTTACTGACAACGGAATAACCATGAGAGATGGAACTCTAAAAGTAGGGTATGGATTGAATGGTATTCTGAGTCGCTGCAAAGAATGGGGAGGAAAGGGTTCATTTGCCATACTGGAACCACACGGATTCCAAGTAGAAGCTCAAATTCCTCTTGAACGTCTGGAACATAAAAAAGAGGGTGGTGAATAGGTATGGGCGATATCATTCGGATTGTACTCGCTGATGATCAACCTTTTGTGCGTCAGGGACTCAAATATATTATTGATTCCCAACCCGATATGGAGTGTGTAGGTGAAGCCAGCGATGGCGAAGAAGCCTATCATATTACTGCAAAAACCCAACCCGATATGGTGTTGATGGATATTCAAATGCCTAATGCTACAGGACTTGAGGCTACCAGAAGGATTTTGCAAAATGACCCCAAGATCAAAATTGTGCTGTTAACAACCTTTGATGTTGAGAATTATGTTGTTGAAGGAATAAGGGCAGGGGCTGTCGGTTACCTGCTTAAAGACACTGCTATGCAAGAAATTCTCTCGGGGATACGCTGGTCTTATCAAGGCCATGCTATTTACAGGACGCCATCAGCCAGTAAAGCAGTAACGGAAGCAGTTCTGAATTCCCAAAAGCCATCTGCCGATGAACGTTCAATACATGCACATGATTCTCTGACCGAGCGTGAATTAAGCGTTCTTCAAGAGCTGGCCTATGGCCGTCGCAATTCGGAGATTGCCGAGCGGTTTCATATTTCCGAAGGTACGGTCAAAACGCATATCCATCGTATTCTTCAAAAGTTAGAAGTAGAGGATCGAACGCAGGCGGTTGTGCTGGCTATCCGGACGGGAATTGTAGAGTAGCAAAGAGGCGCATATAAAAAAGACTACCTTGATATGGTCATACCCCCGTCAAGTAGACACTAAAAAAGTACGTTTCAAAAAGCGGTCTTTTCTCGAAATTCTTTCGGGGAGAGGCCGTTTAATTTGCTCTGGAAACGTTCCTCGTTGTAATACGTCAGATAATTAGTAATTTGCATTCGCGCTTCTTCGAGCGTTTTCGGATTCTCCAAGTAC
>Ga0308161_1000717_pt1 | contig 46898 bp, 41 predicted proteins | sample PhyFR2_FD_201034 | JGI IMG/M metagenome (GOLD analysis project Ga0308161, IMG submission 201034) | Phyllosphere microbial communities from UC Gill Tract Community Farm, Albany, California, United States - DLSLF.R2 | ecosystem: Host-associated > Plants > Phyllosphere > Unclassified | place: USA...
GCTCAACGCGGCGCGCGACAACGCGGTGCTCATCCTGCACGCGCTGACCGGTGACAGCCACGTGCGCGGCGAAGCCGGCGCCGGGCATCCGACGGCCGGCTGGTGGGATTCCGTGGTCGGCCCGGGTGCGGCGATCGACACCGATCGCTGGTTCGTGATCGCCCCGAACATGCTCGGCGGATGCCAGGGATCGACGGGCCCCGCGAGCATCGCCCCGGACGGCCGGGAGTGGGCATCCCGCTTCCCCTACCTCACCATCCGCGACCAGGTGGCGGCGCAGATCCGCCTGGCCGACGAACTCGGCATCGAGACCTGGGCCGCCGTGATCGGCGGCTCGATGGGCGGCATGCACGCCCTGGAGTGGGCCGTCATGGCTCCTGAGCGCGTCGAGCGCCTGGCCGTGCTCTCCTCTCCCCCGGTGACCACGGCAGATCAGCTCGCCCTGAACTTCGTGCAGCTGGAGACCGTGCGGATGGACCCGCGCTTCGCCGGCGGCGAGTACTACGACGCGGCGCTCGGAGAGGGCCCGCACCGCGGTCTGGCGCTGGCCCGCCGCATGGCGCTGCTGAACTACCGCAGCCCCATCGAGCTGAATCAGCGGTTCCAGCGCTCCTGGCAGTCCGGGGTCTCCCCGCTCGGCCACGGCGGCCGCTTCGCGGTGGAGTCGTACCTGGACTTCCACGGCAACAAGTTCACCCGCCGCTTCGACGCGAACAGCTACATCACCGTGGTCGAGGCGATGAACTCCCACGACATCGGGCGCGACCGCGGCGGTGTCGAGGAGGCGCTGCACACCGTCACCGCGAAGAGCCTGGTGATCGGCATCGACACCGACCGGCTGTTCCCCGTCGACGGGCAGCAGCGCATCGCGCGCAGCATCCCGAACCTCATCGACGACGAGGCGATCGTGCTGGCCAGCGACTTCGGCCACGACGGCTTCCTCATCGAGACCGACGAGGTCGGGATGCATCTGCAGCGGCTGCTCGACGCCTGAGCCGTCCCGCAGCGGCCGCCGGCGATCCGCGGCTCAGACCGTGACCGAGGCCTGCAGCCCGCGTCGCTCCGCCCGGTACGCGATCACGGTGATGCCGAGCCCCAGCAGCGCCAGCCCTGCGCCCACCCACTCCGGAGCGGTGAAGCCCAGCCCGAGCGATATCGCGATGCCGCCGAGGAACGCGCCCAGGCTGTTGCCGATGTTCAGCGCGGAGTGGTTCAGCGCAGCGGCGATCGACTGGTTGTCTCCGGCGACGTCCATCAGCCGGGTCTGGATGGCCGGGCTGATCATCGCCGAGAGCGCGCCGACGATCAGAGCCAGGCCCACCAGCGCGGCGAACGACCAGGCCAGCAGCGCGAGCAGGACGAGCGCCGCGGCGAGGCCCGCCAGGCCGAGGTGCAACGTCGCGCGCAGGTCGCGGTCGGCGAAGTAGCCGCCTGCGAGGTTGCCGACCGTCATGCCCACACCCACCAGCACCAGCGTCACGGGGACGGCCCACTGCGGTGCTCCGGCGACCTCGGTGACGAGCGGGGCGATGTAGCTGTACACCGCGAAGAAGCCGCCGAACCCGATCGCGCCGATGCCCAGCGTCAGCCATACCTGCGAGGAGCGGAACACGCCCAGCTCGGAGCGCATCGTGCGGCCGGGATCGCCCTCATGGGCGGGCACGAACAGGGCGATGCACACCGCGCCGAGCGCGAACACCAGGGTGACGGCGAGGAACGCGGTCCGCCAGCCCCACTGCTGGCCGAGATAGGTGCCGACGGGCACGCCGACGACGTTCGCGATCGTGAGTCCAGTGAGGATGAAGGCCACGCCCTGGGCACGACGTCCCGGGCCCAGCACGTCGGCCGCGACGAGCGCGCCGATGCCGAAGTAGGCGCCGTGCGGAAGGCCAGCCAGCAGGCGCGCCATCCCGACCAGCCCGAAGCCGGGCAGCACCACGACGAGGGCGTTGAACAGGGTGAGGGCGACGGCGAGGCCGAGCATCACCCGATGACGCGGATACCGCGCGACCGCACCGGCGATGGTCGGCGCGCCGAGCACGACGCCCAGCGCGTACATCGACACGAGCACGCCGCTCTGGCCGATCGCCTGCTCCTGGCTGCGCGCCCAGAGGTCGGGCAGCAGGTCCTGGGCGATGTCGGGAAGGAGGCCCATCATGACGAACTCGGTCATGCCGATGCCGAAGCTGCCGATGGCGAGGGAGAGGAGCGCCCTCATCGCCGCACCCCTCGAGAGGTTCGAGGGAGTCACCCGTCCATGCTAGCGGCGCGCGAGTGCGGCGATGACGGGATGACGAGCTGATGCCGCGTCAGCGGATGCCGCATCAGCGGCGCTCGTACCTCCAGGGCAGCGTGCCCATCAGGAGCCGGTGCCGGGCGTCCGGTCCCCCGGGCTCATCCGCGTGCTCGGCGTCTCCCGCCCACAGCGCGAAGCGGCCGTCGAGGCCGTCGCGCAGGTTCGTGGCGTAGAGCGCCGGTTCGCCGACGGCGGCGAGCGCGTCATCGACCGTCCGGTGCCCGAGAAGTCCGTTCAGGGTCACCCAGGTCGGCGGGAAGAGGGTCAGGCTGCTCGCCTCGTGCTGCGCGAACACCCGCTCGGGGCTCAGCCACACCGCCTCCTCGATCTCCCCGGGGTTCACCCTCACCTCGTCGCCGAGGTCGCGAGCGAGGAAGAACCAGGTACGGAACTTCACGGGCTGCTCGGGCGGCGGCGTCCAGCGCGAGAGCAGGGTGACATCGGCGATGCGGATCGCGGTCTCCTCCCGGGTCTCCCGCACGGCCGCGGCGCGGGCGGCATCCGCCTCGTCGTCCGCATCCGCCCAGTCGCCCGGATCGACGCGTCCACCGGGGAACACCCAGGCTCCCGCGAAGGATCCCCTCGACGGGCGCCGCAGCATCAGCGTCTCCACGCCCTCCGGTCCATCGCGGAGCACGACGGCGGTGCCTGCGACGCGGATCTCCCCGTCGACGCTCATCTCAGTCCTGGTCGGCGGCGTCGATCGCCGCTTCGAGCCGCTCGATCTTGGCATCCAGCTCCCCGCTGTAGCCGGGACGGATGTCGGCCTTCAGCACCAGTGAGACGCGGGAGCCGAACGGCATCACCGCCTCGGTGGCGCGCTTGACGACATCCATCACCGTGTCCCAGTCCGGGCCCTCGATCTCGGTGAACATGCTCGTGGTGCGGTGCGCGAGACCGGACTCGCGAACGACGCGGACCGCGGCGGCGACCGCGTCGTGGACGGAGTCGCCGGAGCGGCCGTTGCCGGACGGGGCGACTGAGAAGGCGACGAGCATGGGTGTCCTCCGATTTCAGGGGTGACTTCAGGTGGTGGTCACGGATCCGCGCGGTACGCGCACGACGGCGTGCACCGCATGGACGAGCAGGACGACCAGGAGCAGGTTGCGCGCGGTGAGCAGCAGCATGGGCAGCGCTGCGGCGCGCAGCAGCTGGTCGTAGGTGAGGGGGTAGATCGCGAAGGTCAGCGTGCAGAGCACCAGGACGAGCACCCCCGCGGTGCGCGATCGGGCGCGGTCGAAGACGATCCACAGGATGACCGGCGGGATCAGCCAGGTGTGGAACTGCGGAGAGCCGACCTTGTTGGTCACCATCAGCCCCGTCACGAGCGCCAGCGTCAGCGGCGGCAGGAGCCGCTGCCACGCCGCGCCGCCACGCGCGCGAAGAGCGCCGACGACCAGAATCCCGGCGACGACGAGCACCATCAGCGGCGTCAGCAGCATGGAGACGAGGTCCGCCCCGGGCGCGGTGATCTGGAAGGTCAGGATCTCATAGCTGTACTCGATGCGCGCGGCGCCGGCCACGACCATCCACAGGAACGGCGTGGCCCCCACGGCCTCGATCTGCAGGCCGCGGCCGGTCTGCATGCCGAGGAATCCCAGCAGGTTCCCGCCTGCGCCCAGCATCAGCAGCACGCCGATGATCACGATCGTGACGGATGCTGCGCTCAGCAGCACCTGCCAGGACCGTCGGCCGGCGGCGATCGCGGCGACCACCACCGCGCCGGGCCAGATCTTCACCCACGCGCCGATCGTGAGCAGGGCGGCGCCCACCCGCGGCCGGTGCGCGAGCCACAGCCCGCCCGCGACCACGACGGGCACGGTGATCGCGTCGATCCGGTACATGGCGATCGGCCCGAGCAGCAGCAGGGCGCCGATCCAGAACCACGCGGCGACCCGGCGGCGCCGGGTGCCGCCACGACCGACGAGCGCCGCGAACCCGAGCAGGTCGCAGAGCGTGACCAGCAGCGCCCACCCGATCAGATAGCCGGCCTGCTGTCCCAGGGCGACGGTGAACGGCACTGCCAGCAGCTGCGCCAGCAGCATCGGCACCAGCGCCAGCTGCGGGTAGACCCAGCTCTCGGTGATCCCGACGACCGGGCCGCCGCCGAGCGCAGCGGACGACCAGGGCTGATAGACCAGCACCACGTCGCCCATAGGCTGCGCGGGCAGAACCCAGCCGAGCCAGGCGACGACCGCATGCACGGCGAGGAACACACCCCACAGCAGTGCGGTGCGGCCGGACTTCCCTGTCATCCGCGTGCCGGCTCTCGGCCGCCGGCGCGCACGCGCCACGCTGCGTTCATGCGATCAGCTCCCCGATCGCGAGGGGAAGCGCGTCCGCGACGTCGAGGGCGACGATCGGATGCCCGACGGCACCGTCGCCGGATCCCGACGCGACCGCCGCCGCGCGCCCGTGCAGCCAGCTGGCCGCCGCCGCGATCTCGGCGAGGGGCTTTCCGGAGTTCGCCGCGAGCAGGGCGCCGAGCACGCCACCCAGCACGTCGCCCGTGCCGGCCGTGGCGAGCCATCCCGGCCCGTTCGACACCAGGATGGGTTCCGCGTCCGGTGCCGCGATGATCGTGCGGGATCCCTTGCACAGCACGACGGATCCCAGCGTCTGCGCGGTCTCCACGACCTCGGCGATCCGCTGATCGCCGGACGCGGACTGCTCCCCCGAGGCGAGCCCGAGCTGCTCGCGCAGCCGGGCGCGCTCGCCGGCGTGCGGGGTCAGGATGCACGGTGCGGTCGCGCCGCGCGCGAGATCCAGGGCGCCCGCGTCCACCACGACGGGTGCGGATCCGGCGAGGATGCGGCGCAACGCCTCCTCCTCGCCCTCACTGCGATGAGAGGCATCCGTGCCCGAACCGATCACCCAGGCATCGACCCTGGTGCGCCCGAGATCTGAGCCCACCACGGTCTCCGGGCGGCGCGCCAGCACGGCATCCGCGGCCTCACCGGCATACCGGACGTACCCCGAACCCGCGCGCCAGGCCGCCTCCACACCGAGCACCGCCGCACCGGGGTAGGCGGCGGATCCGGTGCGCAGCACGACCACGCCGCGGGAGTACTTGTCGTCATCGGCCGCGGGAACGCGGAGGAAGCCGGCGGTGTCGGCCTGCGTCCATTCGCGCGTCATGAGACCACGCTATCGCGCGGAGACCGAGGCCTGCCCCGGATCCGGGACGGCCCTCGCCCGTGTCCTCAACGGGTAGCGTCGTAGGGTGACCCTGCTGTTCTCGCCGCTCACCCTCCGCTCCCGCACCTTCCGCAACCGCCTGTGGGTGTCGCCCATGTGCATGTACAGCGCCGTGGAGGGCGTGCCCCAGTCCTGGCACCGCACGCATCTGGCGCAGTTCGCATCAGGCGGCGCAGGGCTCATCATCGCCGAGGCGACCGCCGTGACCCCGGAGGGCCGCATCTCCCCGCGCGACACCGGACTGTGGACCGACCAGCAGCGCGACGTCTGGGCGGAGATCGTCTCCGACGTGCACGCGCGCGGCGGCATGATCGGCATCCAGCTGGCGCACGCGGGTCGCAAGGCGTCGACCTGGTGGCCGTGGGCCGAGGAGCAGGGTTCCGTCCCCGCGGATCAGGGCGGCTGGCAGACCGTCGCCCCATCCGCCGTGCCGTTCGAGGGCTTCGACCCCACCGAGGCGCTCGACGCCGCCGGCATCGACCGCATCGTCGCCGGCTTCGCCGACGCGACGCGTCGGGCCGTGGATGCCGGATTCGACGCAGTGGAGGTGCACGGCGCGCACGGCTATCTGCTGCACCAGTTCCTGTCGCCGCTGTCGAACATCCGCTCCGACGAGTACGGGGGTTCGCTGCAGAACCGCGCCCGGCTGCTGCTGCGGATCGTGGACACTGTCCGGGAGATCGCGGGTCCCGATCTGCCGGTGCTCGTACGGCTCTCGGCGACCGACTACGCCGAAGGCGGCTTCGTCCCCGAGGAGGCCGCGGAGGTCGGCAGGTGGACGATCGAGCACGGGGCGGACCTCGTCGACGTCTCCAGCGGCGGCACGATCGCGCACCCGAAGGTGCAGCTGCGTCCGGGCTACCAGGTGCCGTTCGCGGAGATCGTCCGCGCCGGCGGGCGGGTGCCCACCGGCGCGGTGGGGCTGATCACCTCCGCGGCCCAGGCCGAGGAGGTGCTCGCCTCCGGCGCAGCGGATGCCGTGTTCGCCGGCCGCGAGTGGCTGCGCGACCCGCACTTCGCGCTGCGCGCGGCGCATGAACTGGGCGCCGAGGTCACCTGGCCGCCGCAGTACCTGCGCGCGCGCTGGCGCTGAGCGTCACCTCCGCGGGAGGCAGCGCTCAGCAGCCGCGTCGCACTCGGCGATGGCGCGGCGCTCAGCGACCGTGCCCGCGGCGCGTGGCATCCTGCACCTCGCCGACGAGCTCCTCGAGGATGTCCTCCAGGAACAGCACCGCGGTCGTCTCCCCCGAGGAATCCCGCACCTTCGCGAGGTGACGTCCGCCCCGGCGCATCGCGGCGAGCGCGTCCTCCAGGTCGGTGTCCTCCTGCACGGGCACCATGTGGTGGATCCGCTTGGCGGGCAACGGCTCGTCGATGTGCGAGTCGGACTCCTCGGAGGCCCGCAGGACGTCCTTGAGGTGCACGTAGCCGATCGCCACGTCCTCGTCGTCGACGATCACGTAGCGCGAGAACCCGTAGCGGGCCACGGCCTTCTCCACATCGCCGGGCGTCGCGGTGTCGGGCAGGGTGATCAGCTCGGCCAGCGGCACAGCGACATCCCGCGCCTTCTTGTCGGTGAACTCGACCGCAGCGGCGACCGCGCCGGACGTGTCCGTCAGCACGCCCTCGCGACGCGACCGGTCGACGATCGTCGCGACCTCCTCGATCGTGAAGGTCGAGGCCGCCTCGTTCTTCGGCTCCACGCCGAACAGCCGCAGGACCAGGTTCGCCGAGCCGTTCAGCAGGGCGATCACGTGCCGGAACACGCGGGAGACCCACACCAGCGGGGGTGCGAGGATCAGCACGGCGCGGTCGGGCACCGAGAACGCCAGGTTCTTCGGCACCATCTCGCCGAACACGACGTGCAGGAACGACACCAGGGCCAGGGTGATCACGAAGGCGAGCACCGAGATCAGCGCGGGGTCCCAGCCCATCGCGTGCATCGGGATCTCCAGCAGATGATGGATCGCCGGCTCGGACACGTTCAGGATCAGCAGCGAGCAGATCGTGATGCCCAGCTGCGAGGTCGCCAGCATCAGCGTGGCGTGCTCCATGGCGTACAGCGCGGTCTTCGCCGCGCGCGAGCCCTGCTCCGCGAGCGGCTCGATCTGCGAGCGGCGCGCGGAGATGACGGCGAACTCGCCGCCGACGAAGAACGCGTTGGCGAGCAGCAGCACGATCAGCCACACCAGGCCTGCCCAGTCGCTCATCGGCGGGCCTCCGTCTCGTGGTCGGTCTCGGTGGCGGGGTCGGCGATGTAGCGGATGCGATCCACCCGCCTGCCGTCCATGCGCACCACGGTGAGAGTGCCGGATCCGATGCGCACCTCATCACCGAGGGCGGGGACGCGCTCGAGCAGACTCATCATGTAGCCGCCGATGGTGTCGTAGACCTCACCCTCGGGCACCTCGATGCCCGTGCGAGCGAGGAGTTCGTCCGGACGCAGCTCACCGGGGAACGTGATCGAGTCGACCCGGCGGACGATGCCCGCGCGGGAGCGATCGTGCTCGTCGAACACCTCGCCGACGATCTCCTCGATGAGGTCCTCCAGCGTGACGATGCCGGCGGTGCCGCCGTACTCGTCGACGACGATCGCCATCTGGTACCCCTTCGAGCGCAGCTCGGCGACCAGGGCGTCGAGGTGCACGGTCTCCGGCACCCGCAGCGGCTCCGTGCTGAGTGCTCCGACGGGCACCTCCAGGCGCTTCTCGCGGGGCACGGACACGGCGGCCTTCACATGCACGACGCCCGTGATGTCGTCGAGGTCGTCGTCGTACACAGGGAAACGGCTGTGACCGGTGCTGCGCGCCAGGCGGATGACGTCGTCCGCGCAGTCGCCGACCGAGATGGCGTGCATGCTCGGGCGGGGGGTCATGATGTCATCGGCGGTGAGGCGGGCGAAGTTGAGGCTGCGGTCCAGCAGCGTCGCCGTGTCCTCCTCGAGCACGCCCTGGCTCGCCGACCGGCGCACCAGCGAGGAGAGCTCCTCGGCGCTGCGCGCGCCGGAGAGCTCCTCCTTCGGCTCGATGCCCATGGCGCGCAGCACGGCGTTCGCGCTGCCGTTGAGCATCAGCACCGCGGGCTTGAACACCACGGTGAACGCCGTCTGGAACGGGATGACCAGCTTGGCCGTCTGCACCGGGAGGGCGAGCGCGAAGTTCTTCGGCACCAGCTCGCCGATGATCATCGACAGGAATGTGGCGACGAGCATCGCCACGGTGACGGAGACCGGTACGGCCGCGGCATCCGGGACGCCCCATGCCTCGAGCAGCGGCTCGAGGAGCTTCGAGATCGCCGGCTCCATGGTGTATCCGGTCAGCAGCGTGGTGAGCGTGATGCCCAGCTGCGCCGAGGAGAGATGCGTCGAGGTGATCTTGAGCGCGCGGATGGTGAGCATCAGCCGGGACTCGCCGCGCGCCTGGCGCGCTTCGAGCTCTGCGCGGTCGAGGTTGACCAGGGCGAACTCGCTGGCCACGAACAGGCCGGTCCCGACGATGAGGAGGAGCCCCACGCCCAGCAGCACGAATTCCATCAGCTGAAGTCCTCACTCAGGGCGAGGATCGGGCGGTGGGGCGAGGGACTGCAAGAAGGAGGGTCGTCCATGGTGCCGACGATCTTACAGAATCCTGCTGTGTGCCGCGCGGACGCTACCAGCTCACCGGCAGCGCCTTGCCCTCCTCGTAGCCGGAGGCGGACTGCAGGCCGACCAGGGCCCGGTCGTGGAACTCGGCGACGGTCGCGGCCCCCGCATAGGTGAACGAGGAGCGCACGCCCGAGGTGATCATGTCCAGCAGGTCCTCCACGCCGGGCCGGAGCGGGTCCAGGTAGATCATCGACGAGGAGATGCCCTCCGCGAACAGCTCCTTGCGGGCCAGCTCGTAGGGGTCCAGCCGCTCGAATCTGGCCTGCACCGCCTTCGTCGACGCCATCCCCCAGGACTCCTTGTACGCGCGCCCCTCGGCGTCGTGCATCAGCTCGCCCGGCGCCTCGATCGTGCCGGCGAACCAGGATCCGATCATGACGGACGCGGCGCCCGCGGCGAGCGCGAGCGCGACGTCACGCGGGTAGCGCACTCCCCCGTCGGCCCACACGTGCGCGCCGAGCTCGCGCGCCGCCTGCGCGGTCTCGAGCACGGCGGAGAACTGCGGGCGCCCGACGGCGGTCATCATGCGCGTCGTGCACATGGCTCCCGGCCCCACGCCGACCTTGAGGATCGACGCCCCAGCCCGCACGAGATCGTGCACGCCGTCGGCGGTGACGATGTTGCCCGCGACCAGCGGGATGCCGAGATCCAGACCCGCGACGGTCTGCAGCGCGCGCAGCATCCCCTCCTGATGCCCGTGGGCCGTGTCGATCACCAGCACGTCGACTCCGGCGGATGCCAGGGCGCGGGCCTTGCCCGCGACGTCCCCGTTGATGCCGACCGCGGCCGCGACAGCGAGTCGTCCTGAGGAGTCCACCGCGGGACCGTACAGGCTCGAGCGAAGAGCGGTGCGCGGGGTCAGGGTGCCGACCACGTGCCCGTGATCGAGCACCAGGACGATCTCGGCGTCCGCCGCGTCGATCGCGTCGTACGCGGCGCGTCCCTCGCCGATGTCCTCGGCGGCCAGTGCGATCGGCCCGGCGTGCACGAGGTCGCCGAGGGCGGCGTCCGGCAGCGCCGTCGCGAGCCGCGGCGCGGGCAGGATGCCCTGCACGTCGGCGCGCTCGAGAGGCCCGTCCCCGCGGTGATCGGCGACGACGATGCCGTGGCCGGGCAGCGAAGGCAGCAGCCGCAGCGCGTCGGCGACCGTCGCCCGCGGGGAGAGCACGAGGGGCGTGTCCCAGCGCACCGGCTGGCGCTTGACCCAGCGGATCGCGGCATCCAGCTCCTGCAACGGCAGATCCTGGGGCAGCACGCCGATCCCGCCGCGCCGGGCGAGCGCGGCGGCGAGCCGCGGCCCGGTCACCGAGTTCATGTTCGACGACACCAGCGGGATGGTGGCGGGCGTGCCGTCGTGCGGCGCCAGATCCACCTGGAGCCGGCTGGAGACGGCGGATCGCCGTGGCACCAGGAAGACGTCCGAATAGGTCAGATCCACTGCGGGCAGCTCACCGGAGAACTTCATATCGTCACGCTACCCCTCCACGCCTGGAGCGAACCGCCTGACCGGGGAGCATCCCGATGGCGATTGGCATTAGGCTGGGAGACTGTTACAGACGTGCGACCCGACGCGCTCTCGCCGCCGAGCCGCATGCACAGCTTCAGCGATGAAAGTAGGGCGGTAGAGCGTGTCGAACCAGGTGACCGGCGTCGGGGGCGACGGGGGGTTCGGAGCCAATTCGTGGCTCGTGGACGAGCTGTACGAGCAGTTCAAGCAGGATCGCAACTCCGTCGACAAGGAGTGGTGGCCGATTCTGGAGAACTACACTCCGGATGCCGCCGCGGCGCAGACCGCGCGCACGTCGGACGCGCCGAGCGTCGCGCCGGTGACGGCACCGATCCCCGTGATCGGTGCACAGCCCGTGGCCCGCACCACGACGAAGCCCGCGAAGCAGGCGCCGATCCCCGCACAGGCGCCCAAGCCGCAGGCCAAGGAGGAGACGGAGTCCGCTGAGGAGGACAAGGTCACGCCGCTGCGCGGCATGCCGAAGACCCTCGCCGCGAACATGGACCAGTCTCTGACGGTCCCGACCGCGACCAGCGTCCGCACCATCCCGGCCAAGCTGATGATCGACAACCGCATCGTCATCAACAACCACATGTCCCGCACCCGCGGCGGCAAGGTCTCCTTCACGCACCTGATCGGCTGGGCGCTGATCAAGACGCTCAAGGAGTTCCCCAGCCAGAACGTGTTCTACGCCGAGATCGACGGCAAGCCGTCGGTGGTCGCGCCCGCACACGTCAACCTCGGCATCGCGGTGGACGTCCCCAAGCCCGACGGCACGCGCGCCCTGCTGGTCCCCAGCATCAAGCGCGCCGACACCATGACCTTCAGCGAGTACCTGCTCGCCTACGAGGACCTCATCGCGCGCGCCCGCAACAACAAGCTGACGGCGGCAGACTTCGCCGGCACCACGGTCTCGCTCACGAACCCCGGCGGCATCGGCACCGTGCACTCCGTGCCGCGTCTGATGAAGGGCCAGGGCGCCATCATCGGCGCCGGCGCGCTGAACTACCCGGCCGAGTTCCAGGGCTCCAGCGAGAAGGTGCTCACCGAGCTGGGCATCGGCAAGGTCATCACCCTCACCAGCACCTACGACCACCGTGTCATCCAGGGCGCCGGCTCGGGTGAGTTCCTGAAGAAGGTGCACGAGCTGCTGATCGGCGAGCGCGGCTTCTACGACGACATCTTCGCCGCGCTGCGCATCCCCTACCAGCCGATCCGCTGGAACGCGGACATCGCCGTCGACCTCGCCGAGCGCGTCGACAAGCAGGCCCGGGTGCAGGAGCTGATCAACTCCTATCGCGTGCGCGGGCACCTGATGGCCGACATCGACCCGCTCGAGTACGTGCAGCGCTCGCACCCCGACCTGGAGATCGAGAGCCACGGCCTGACCTTCTGGGACCTCGACCGCGAGTTCGTCACCGGAGGCTTCGGCGGCAAGCGCGTCATGAAGCTGCGCGAGATCCTCGGTGTGCTCCGCGACTCGTACTGCCGGACCCTCGGCATCGAGTACATGCACATCCAGGACCCGGAGCAGCGGCGCTGGTTCCAGGAGAAGGTCGAGGTCAAGTACGTCAAGCCCGGCCACGACGAGCAGCTGCGTGTGCTCAGCAAGCTCAACGAGGCCGAGGCCTTCGAGACCTTCCTGCAGACGAAGTTCGTCGGCCAGAAGCGCTTCTCGCTCGAGGGCGGCGAATCGCTGATCCCGCTGCTCGACGAGATCCTGCAGGGCGCCGCGAACGCAGGCCTGGACGGAGCCGCCATCGGCATGGCCCACCGCGGCCGCCTGAACGTGCTCACCAACATCGCGGGCAAGACCTACGGTCAGGTGTTCCGGGAGTTCGAGGGATCGCTCACCCCGGGCAACCAGCGCGGATCCGGTGACGTGAAGTACCACCTCGGCACCGAGGGCACCTTCGTCGCCGAGGACGGCGCCGAGCTGCCCGTGTACCTCGCCGCCAACCCCTCCCACCTGGAGACGGTCGATGGCGTCCTGGAGGGCATCGCCCGCGCCAAGCAGGACCGCAAGCCGATCGGCACCTTCACCTGGCTGCCGATCCTCGTGCACGGCGACGCCGCGTTCGCCGGCCAGGGCGTCGTGGTCGAGACCCTGCAGATGTCGCAGCTGCGCGGCTACCGCACCGGCGGCACCGTGCACATCGTGGTGAACAACCAGGTGGGCTTCACGACGCTGCCGACCGACTCGCGCACCTCGGTGTACGCGACCGACGTCGCCAAGACGATCCAGGCCCCGATCTTCCACGTGAACGGCGACGACCCCGAGTCGGTCATCCACGTCGCACAGCTGGCGTTCGAGTACCGCGAGCGCTTCCACCGCGACGTCGTGATCGACCTGGTCTGCTACCGCCGCCGCGGTCACAACGAGGGCGACGACCCGTCGATGACCCAGCCGCTGATGACCGACCTCATCCAGGCGAAGCGCTCGGTGCGCAAGCTGTACACCGAGGCCCTGGTGGGACGCGGTGACATCACCGAGGAGGAGTACGACAAGGCCAAGGCCGACTTCCAGAACCGTCTGGAGATCGCGTTCGCCGAGACGCACGCCGCCGAGACCGGCGCCACCCCGATCGCCCCCGAGCTGACCCAGGTCGACCCTCAGGTCGGCGAGCCCGAGGTCACCGGCGTGCCGCTCGAGGTCATCCATCTCATCGGCGACGCGCACGCGAACAAGCCCGACGGCTTCACGGTGCATCCCAAGCTGCAGCAGCAGCTCGACAAGCGCGTCGAGATGAGCCGCACGGGCGGCATCGACTGGGGCTTCGGCGAGCTGCTCGCGTTCGGCTCGCTGCTGGTCGAGGGCACCCCCGTGCGCCTGGCCGGCCAGGACTCCCGCCGTGGCACGTTCGTGCAGCGCCACGCCGTGCTGCACGACCGCGAGAACGGCCAGGAGTGGCTGCCACTGACGAACCTGTCGGCCTCTCAGGGACGGTTCTTCGTGTACGACTCGCTGCTCAGTGAGTACGCCGCGCTGGGCTTCGAGTACGGCTACTCGGTCGAGAACACCGAGGCCCTGGTGCTGTGGGAGGCGCAGTTCGGCGACTTCGTGAACGGCGCCCAGTCGGTCATCGACGAGTACATCTCGGCTGCCGAGCAGAAGTGGGGCCAGCAGTCCGGCGTGGTCCTGCTGCTGCCGCACGGCTACGAGGGCCAGGGACCGGACCACTCCTCCGCTCGCATGGAGCGCTTCCTGCAGCTGTGCGCCCAGGACAACATGACCGTGGCGCGGCCCTCCACACCCGCGTCGTACTTCCACCTGCTGCGTCGTCAGGCGTACACGCGTCCACGCAGGCCGCTGATCGTCTTCACCCCGAAGGCCATGCTGCGTCTGCGCGGTGCCACCAGCCAGGTCGAGGACTTCACGCAGGGACGCTTCGAGCCGGTCATCGACGACGACCGCGCTCTGGACCGCGCCGCAGTGAAGCGCGTCGTCGTGCACGCCGGCAAGATCCACTGGGACCTCGCCAGCGAGCTGGAGAAGAACCCGAACCCCGAGATCGCCCTGGTGCGCCTCGAGCAGTTCTACCCGACGCCGATCGATGCGCTGAAGGCCATCACGGACTCGTACCCCAACGCCGAGCTGGTGTGGGCGCAGGACGAGCCGGAGAACCAGGGCGCCTGGCCGTTCCTGGCGCTGGCGTTCGCCGAGGTGCCCGGCCCGCGGCAGTTCCGCGTGGTGTCCCGTCCGGCCGCGGCCTCGCCGTCGACCGGATCGTCGAAGGTTCACGCGGCCGAGCAGGCCGCGCTGCTGAAGCAGGCGCTGACGCTGGACTGAGCCGCGCCGCAGTCGACAGGATGCCGCCCCTCCTCGCGAGGGGCGGCATCCTTCGTCTCAACGGGGGGTCGTGAGCGCTCAGCCGGTCGCGCGTCAGCCTAGGAGCGCGAGGTCTGGCGCATGCGTCCGCGGACCACACCGACCAGCACGGCAGCACCGGCGAGCAGCACCGGCACGATCAGCGCGGCGCCGGCGAGCGGCAGCATCGCCACGGTGAGCACCGCCGCGACCACGGCCAGCCGATGCCCGAGGGTCCGGCGCGGGAGCAGGCGCACGGCGGCGACCATCCCGAGCGCGTAGATGGCGACCATGCTCGCGGTGTGGATCAGGATGAACGGCTGCAGATCCCCGCCGGTCACCAGCACGATCGTGAAGTAGACCAGGATGATCGCACCCGTCAGCAGCAGCGCGCGACGCGGCACCTCACCGTTCCCGACCCCCTTTGCCAGCGGGGCGGGAAGGTCTCCGGCCGAGGCCAGTGACGCGCCGAGCTTCGCGAATGCGGCGAGGTACACGTTCATCACTCCGAGCGCCACGATCCCGGCCGCCGCGCCGACGAGTGCGGGCGCCGCCGACAGCCCGCCCAGGCTGGCGAGGTCGAGCAGCACCACGTCCCCCTCCCCCGCACGCGACCCGAGCGCTCCGACCGTGACGACCTGCAGCACCAGGTAGCTTGCCCCGGACAGCGCCAGGGTGACCGCCGTCGCGATCGGGATGGTGCGCCGCGGGTCGCGGAACTCGCCGGAGATGTGCGTGCCCACCTCCCATCCGGCGAAAGCCCACACGAACATCACGACCGCGGTGCCCACGCCGCCCCAGCCGTGCGGGAGGAACGGTTCGAAACGCGCCGGCTGCACGGCGGGAGCCGCGACCGCGATGACCGTGACGACCACGGCCATCAGCAGGGCGGTGAGCACCAGCTGCAGCCAGCCGGCCACCCGCACGCCGAACAGGTTGGCGACGAACGGCAGCGCCAGGAACGCGAGGGCCAGAAGCGGCACCATCCCGGCGTCGATGCCCACGATCGTCGCGATGTAGCGGGCGCCGAGCATCGCCACGACGGCGCCGCCCGCGGCCACGCCGAACATGAACCAGTAGCCGGCCGCGCGAGCCGCGGTCGGACCCAGCGTCCGCCGCACATAGGAGGCGACGCCACCCGGGTCCGGATGCCGGGCCGCCAGGGCCGCGAATGTCCCGGCCAGCGGGATGGCGAGCAGAGTCACGATGGCCACCGACAGGATGCTCGCGGGCCCCGCGGCGCGCGCGGCGAGCCCGGGGAGCACGAGCAGGCCCGTGCCCAGCACGGATGCCAGGTACAGCGCGATCCCCGGGCCGAGGCCGAGCCGCCCGGCGGGCGCTCCGGACGAGGGTGCACGGAGGGTGGATTCGCGGATGCTCACCCGCTCACGATAGCCAGGCCCGGGGACACCGGAACCACCGCGCGACCCTCGCGCGCGAGGAATGGCCGGATTGCGTCGGAACGCGACCGGAAGGCGCCGAACGGATGCTCAGAGCAGCACGGGCCGGGCGAATCTCTCGTCCGATTCCAGCTCCGCGCGCACCCCTGCGAGTGCGCCGGCGTCGACTCCCACCCGCTCGAGCGCGAGCAGCGCCGCACCCAGGACGGGCGGTGAATCGACGATCGTCAGGAACGCGCGAGGGATCCGCAGGGAGATCCCCTCCTCGATCCCCGACAGCAGCAGGGGGTCCCTGGCTCGTGCGACACCACCGCCGAACACGATGGGCACGTCGACCTCGAGCAGCCCGAGCCGCCGGATGCAGGCGTGGGCGTAGGCGACCACCTCATCCGCCTGGCGGCGCACGACCCGCTGCGCGACGACGTCGCCGTCTGCCGCGGCGCGGAAGACCAGGGGCGCCAGGTAGCCGAGGCGGTCGCCTTCACGGCGCCCCAGATGCACGTCCTCGATCATCGCGCCGACGCTCGGGGCATCGACGGCATCCAGCAGCAGCGGGAGCAGCTCGGTCCACGGCCCGCGTCCGTCCTCCGCACGGGCGGCGTGCCAGAGCGCCGCGGCGCCGAGCTCGGTCCCGCCGCCCCAGTCCCCCGACAGCGGTCCGAGGGCGAGGAAGCGCACGTCGGTCCCGTCCTCGCGCACGCCGATGGCGTTCATCCCGGTGCCGCAGATCACGGCCACGGCGTTGCGGGAATCGGTGCCCGCGCGCAGCAGGGCGTGCAGGTCGTTCTCCGCGACGGTGGGGCCCGCCGCCCAGGGCAGGTGGGCGATGGCCGCGCGGAAGGCCTCGATCTCCTCATCCAGGTCGAGCCCGGACAGGTACACCCCCACCTGCGCGAGCCGCCTCGGGTCCCGCCCGTCCAGCACCCGGTCGATGAGACCGTCGATGACGCGCACCGAGTTCCTCAGCCCCTCCACCTGCGGGCTCGATCCCGAGCCGCGCTGCCAGCCCAGCATCCTGCCGCTCAGGTCGAGCAGCACGACGTCGGTCTTCGAGCCTCCGCCGTCGACCGCGATCACCAGATCCGCAGACACGGTCATGCCCATTCCAGGAAGCGTGAGTTCGCCGCCATCAGCAGGTCGGTGAGCTTCTCCGCGCGGTCGTGCTGCAGGACCAGCGGATGCGAGCGCATGGCGCGGAGAACGCGGTCGCGGCCGCCGTTCACGGCCGCATCCAGCGCGAGCCGCTCGTAGCCCGCGACCGCGCTGATGAGCCCTCGGATGTCGTCGGGCAGCGGAGCGACCGGCTCGGCGACGAAGCGTCCGTCCACGTGCCGCGCCGGCACCTCGATCACGTGGTCGTCGGGCAGGAAGGGCAGCACCCCGGCGTTGCGGAGGTTGACCACGCGCGGCAGCTCGGATCCGCCGCGGATCGCCAGCAGCAGCTCGATCGCGGCTTCGGAGTAATACGCGCCGCCGCGCTTCTCCAGGATCTCGGGCTTGGTGTCGACGCTGCTGTCCGCATACAGCGCCAGCAGCTCCTGCTCGATCGCGCGGACCTCGTGCGCCCTGGTGGGCTTGTGCAGCTGCTCATGCAGCACCTCATCATGCGCGTAGTAGTAGCGCAGGTAGTACGAGGGGATCACCCCCAGCTGTGCGAGCAGCGCGGGCGCCAGCTGCACGTCGTCGGCCAGCTCCTGCAGATTGCCCTGCAGAGCCTGCGGCAGGGTGTCGACGCCGTCGACGAAGACCGCGCGCTCCCAGGTGAGGTGGTTCAGCCCGACGTGCGCGAGTGCCACGCGATCGGGCGAGACACCGGCCTCGGCCGCGAAGCGGCGCTGGAAGCCGATGGCCACATTGCACAGACCCACCGCGCGATGCCCGGCCTGCAGCAGCGCCCGGGTGACGATGCCCACCGGGTTGGTGAAGTCGATGATCCAGGCATCCGGCTTGGCGTGCGCACGCACGGTCTCGGCGATCCGGAGCACGACGGGCACCGTGCGCAGCGCCTTCGCGAGGCCGCCCGGCCCGGTGGTCTCCTGGCCGATGCAGCCCGCGTCATGCGGCCAGGTCTCGTCCTGATCACGGGCATCCTGCCCGCCGATGCGGAGCTGGATCAGCACGGCATCCGCACCCGCCACCCCCGTGACGAGGTCGTCCGTGGTGCTGAACCGGGTCGGGTGGCCACCGCGCTCCAGCATCCGCTTCGCGACACCGCCGACGAGCTCGAGCCGCGACGGGTCGGTGTCGACCAGGACGAGTTCCTCGATCGGCAGTTCGGCCTGCAGACGGATGAAGCCGTCGATGAGTTCGGGCGTGTATGTCGATCCGCCGCCGACGATGGCCAGTTTCATGTGCTCTCCTTGTGTTCGTACCGGTTGCGCCGCGGCTCACCAGGTGGGGATTCGGTCTTCGAGACGGGTGCGGATCTGCTCGACGAGCAGCCGTCGCGCGCCTGCGAGCACCGAGCTGTCGCCGGTGACGCTCAGACGCACCTCAGCGTCGGGCCGTTCATCGCTGCGCAGCTCGTCGGCGACCATCGCCGCGAGCCGCTCGCCGCCGGCAAGGGAGGTCGGCCCCCCGAGCACGATGAGCTCGGGGTCGAGCACGGCGAGCACGGGTTCGATGGTCACGGCGATGCGCGCCGCGACCGTCCGCAGCGCCGACTCATGCCCCGCGAGGGCCGCGATGCCGTCCGGGTACCGAGCACCCGCGGGCGCGTCCACGAGCGCGAGGATGCTGTCCGATCCGAGCAGTTGCGTGGTCACCGCGCCGCTGTGCTGGGAGCGTCCGGCCACGACGAGGTAGCCGATCTCACCGGCCCCGCCGTGGGCTCCGCGATGGATCCGGCCGCCCAGATCGACGCCCACGCCCAGCCCGACGCCCAGCCACAGCAGGGCGAAGCTGCCCGCGTGCTGCGCGACGCCGAAGGCCCGCTCCGCCATGGTGGCGAGATTGACGTCGTTCTCCAGAACGACGGCGATGCCGAGTTCGGACTCGATTCGCGCACGGGCCCCGACGGAGGGCCATCCGGGCAGGGAGTCGGTCAGGGAGAGGGCGTCGGACTCGCTGCTCACCGCGGCCTGGACGCCTGCGGTCACCACCTCCACGGTGCTCCGCCCGATGCCGGACGCCTCGCACGCCGCGTCGATCGCTCGGTCGATGTCGCGCTCCGGCGACCGCTGCTCGCCGCGCACCTCGAGTTCCACGATCGGATGCCTGCGGTCCAGCGCGTCGACGACCACCGCCTGGATGCAGTCCTCGAGCATGCTCACCGCCACGCCTGCGACGCGGTCGCTCCGCACGCCCCAGCTCACGGCGCTGGGGCCACGGCTGCCCGCGACCTCGCCTACCGGCCCGATCAGCCCCGCACTCTCCAGCCGCGAGATCATCTGCGTCGCGGTGGGTTTCGACATCCCGGAGAGCTCGCCGAGTCGCGTGCGAGTGAGCGCGCCGTGCTCGAGGAACAGGTGGAGCGCCTCGCGGTCGTTCCGCGTGCGCAGCCACGCGGACGTGCCCGGATCGATCTGCGACATGAGTGCTCCTCTCGGGGTTCGTCGTCGTGCGGGGACACCGCACGACGAACGGTCGCCTGCGGCGGGAAGGGAATCGATTCGGCCGTCAGCCCGCGGCGAGTTCCGCGCGGACCTCGTCGCGCAGCCGGCCGAGGTTCTCGGGTTCGGGCGCGGCGGCGAGGAGCGTCCTGGTGTACTCGTGCTTCGGATCGAGGATGACCTCGTCCGCCGGGCCGCGCTCTACGACGTCGCCCTTGTAGAGCACCATGATCTCGTCGCTGAAATGGCGAGCCGTGGCGAGGTCGTGGGTGATGTACAGCACGCCCAGATGGTCCTCGCGCTGCAGGTCGGCCAGCAGGTTCAGCACGCCGAGCCTGATCGACACGTCGAGCATCGACACCGGCTCGTCCGCCACGATGAACTGCGCGCCCGGAGCGAGCGCGCGGGCGATCGCGACCCGCTGCCGCTGGCCTCCGGAGAGCTCGTGCGGCCTGCGCTCGATGAACGACTCCGCGGGAGTCAGCCGCACCCGCTCCAGCAGCTCGAGCGCTCGCTCGCGCACGCGCGCCCCGGACAGCCCTGGATGATGGATCCGCAGCGGGCGCTCCAGGTGGTGCATGATCGTGTGGAACGGGTTCAGCGACGCGAACGGGTCCTGGAACACCATCTGCACCTCGGAGCGGTACGCGGCCCTGGCCCGCCCGCCGCGACCGGTCGGCCGCCCGTCGAGCAGGATCTCCCCGCTGGTGGGGTTCTCCAGCTTCATCAGCATCCGCGCGATCGTCGACTTCCCGCTGCCGGACTCGCCGACCAGCGCGACGGTCCGCCCCGCTTCGATGGTGAACGAGACGTCCTTCACGGCGTGCAGCACGTTCGTCCGCATTCCCGAGCGCAGGTGGAAGTCCTTGACCAGGTGTCTGGCCTCCAGCGTTGGCGGCTGGGTCCTGGCGTCCGTCGTCCTCATCGCGATCCCTCTCCGGTCGGTCCGGCCGCTTCCGCGCCGACGACGCCTGATGCGGCGCGGACGAATCCACCCCGCTGCCCCCTCAGGCTCGGGAAGCTCGACAGAAGCCGCCGGGTGTACTCGTGCTCGGGTGCACGGTAGATCTGCTCGGCGGGACCCTGCTCGACGATCCGTCCGTCCAGCATCACCGCGATCCGGTCGCTGATCTCGATCAGCATCGGAAGATCGTGGGTGATGAAGATCACGGCGAAGCCGAGCTTCTCCCGCAGCCGCATGATCTCGCGGATGATCCCCCGCTGCACCACGACGTCCAGCGCTGTGGTCGGCTCGTCCATGATCATCACCTGCGGATCCAGGGCGAGCGCCATCGCGATCATCATGCGCTGGCGCATGCCGCCGGACAGCTCATGCGGGAAGCTGGCGAGCCGAGCGGGATCGACGCCGACCAGCGTCAGCAGCTCCTCGGCCCGCGTCTGCTTGTCCCGCCGCGACATGCCGGGCCGATGCGTGTCGAAGATGTCGAAGATCTGCGCGCGGACCGTGATCACCGGGTTGAGGGAGTTCATCGCACCCTGGAAGACCATCGAGATCTTGTCCCAGCGGAAAGCCCGGAGCGCTTCGCCGCCGAGGACGGCGACGTCGATGTCCGCACCGGATCGATCGTGGAAGACGATCTCGCCCGATGTCATCAGCGCCGGCGCCTTCAGCAGCCGGTTGAGCCCGTACGCGAGCGTCGTCTTGCCGCATCCGGACTCTCCCGCGAGACCCAGGATCTCACCGCGGTTCAGCGTCAGCGAGACCTCGCGGACCGCCTGCACGGGCGGATCCACCTCGTATTCGATCGTCACGCCGCGCGCCGTGAGAACGGGTTCCGTGTCCACAGGTACGGCCCCCGGCTCCGCGGCGGGCGAGATGATGAGGTCGGTCATGCCGCCACCTTCTCTCGCCTGGCGGCTGCTTCGGCGTGCTGGGCGCGGCGCTGCCTGCGGGCGGCCGCCGGGGCGAGCCGCAGCTTCGGGTTCACGATCTCGTCGATCGCGAAGTTGATCAGCGAGAGCCCCGTCCCTATCAGGGCGATGATCGCGCCCGGTGGCACGAACCACCACCAGGCACCGCTGCCGACCGCCTGTCCGGTCTGCGCATCGTTCAGCACGGTGCCCAGCGTGATCGACCCGGTCGGGCCGAGGCCCAGATAGGACAGACCTGCCTCGCCGAGCACGGCGAAGATCACGCCGAAGATCAGCTGAGCCGCGAGCAGCGGAACGAGATTGGGCAGGATCTCCACGAAGATGATGCGCAGAGGACGCTCCCCTGCGACGACGGATGCCGCGACGTAGTCCCGCGTGCGCAGGGATCTCGCGGTCCCGCGCAGCACCACGGCCGATCCCGCCCATCCGGTGATGCCGAGCACCAGGGCCACCAGCAGCGAGCTGCGGGCCAGTGCTCCGAGCCCTTCGGTGTGCTGCACGTAGGTGGCGATGATCATCACCAGAGGCAGCCCCGGGATGACGAGCATGATGTTCGTGATCAGCATCAGCACCTCGTCCAGTGCACCACCGAAGTATCCGGCCAGCACGCCGAACACCAGTGCGAGCAGCAGGGCCACGAGTCCGGCGACCACCCCGACGAAGAGCGACCCCTGGGTCCCCGTCGCGATCTGCGCCAGCACGTCGTGACCGAGCTTGGTGGTGCCGAGCAGGTGCGCGGGAGACGGTGGGAGCAGCGGTTCGTGGGACGCATCGTGCGGATCCCCCACGACCAGTGGACCCAGCAGGCCGAACAGCGCGATCGCGCCGACGATGATCAGACCGCTGAGCAGCTTGCCGGTGATCCTCGGCAGAGCGCGCCCGGAGCGGCCCATCCGGGCGACCGCGACGGTGTGCGTGTCCGCGGGCGCGTCGTACGCGCCCGTGTGAGTGCGTGCGCTCGTGGGCGTGACTGCGCCCGTGTCCGCGTCGGCGCCCATGGGCGCCTCGATCAGTTCAGCCATTTCTCCGCACCCTTGGATCGATGAACCCGTACAGCAGGTCGACGAGCACATTGGCGGCGAGCACCGTGAGGGTGATCACCAGGAACACGCCCTGCATGAGCGCGTAGTCCAGTCCCTGCACGGCCTGGATCATCAGCTTGCCGATGCCGGGGTAGCTGAACACCTGCTCGGTGACGATGGACCCCGCCACGACGAACCCGAGCGCGATGCCGAATCCCGCCAGGCTCGGGATGGCCGCGTTCCGCGCGGCGTAGGCGCGGCGGATCCGAGACGGCCGCAGCCCCTTCGCCTCGGCGGTGAGGACGTAGTCCTCGGCCATCTCCTGCACCATCATGTTGCGCATGCCCAGCAGCCATCCGCCCACTGAGGAGATCACGATCGTCGTCGCCGGCAGCAGCGCATGCACGACGACGCTGCCGATGAAGCCGAGGCTCCACTCCGGACCCGCCGGATACTCGAACACGCCGTAGCCGCCGAAGATCGGCAGCAGGCCGAGCTGCACCGAGAAGACGGCGACCAGCACCAGGGCGAGCCAGAAGTACGGAACCGACTGCAGGAACGTCGTCACGGGGACGAGCTGGTCGACCCAGGTCCCCCGTCGCCATCCGACCCAGGCTCCGGCGACGATCCCGATGACGAAGGAGATCACGGTCGCCGTCCCCACGAGGGTCACGGTCCACGGCAGCGCGTCGGCGATGAGGTCACCCACCGACGCGGGATACCGCGTCGAGGAGACGCCGAGGTCCCCCTGCAGCATCCGCCCCCAGTAGACGAGGTACTGATCCCACAGGCTCGTGTCCTTCCCGGTGCCCAGCAGCGCGTGGATCGACGTGATCGTAGCCTCCGAGAGCGGGCGCCCTCCGCTGGCCCGGCGCAGCTTGCCGATCATGATCGCCGCGGGGTCGCCCGGCATCATCCTCGGCAGGAGGAAGTTGAGCGAGACGGCGGCCCAGAGCGTGATCACGTAGAAGACGACTCGACGCGTCCAGAACCTCATGCGCTCCTCCTCAGGACCCGAACCATGTGCAGAGGCCCCTACTTCTCGACCGGGTGCAGATGCGTCAGGATGACGGCGGAGGCCGTGGACAGGTACGGCAGCGGGTTCGCGTACAGGTCGTCGGCGGTGGGCCAGCCGGCGAACTCGGCGGTGTTGTAGAACGCCTGCGAGGCGTTGAGCACCACCGGGATGTACGGCAGATCCTGCGCGATCTGCGCCTGGATCCTCGCGTACGCCTCCTTCTTGACGCCTTCGTCCTGAGTCGCACCGGCCGCGGCGACGGCCGCGTCGACATCGGCGTTGCTGTAGCGCGCGTAGTTCTGCCCCTTGGCCGGCATCTCGCCGACCTTCGCCGTGGCCCCCGTGGCGAAGTACTGGTCGTAGTTCGAGAAGGGATCCGCGACCAACGACTGCGTCAGGCCGTAAAGCGCGAGCTGGAAGTCTCCGTTGGAGACCGGCGTCCAGTACTCGGCCTCGGAGACTGTTCGCGCGTTGACCCTGATCCCGGCCTTCGCCGCCTGGGCGGCGATGAGCTTCGCCGCGTCGTTGTAGTCGGTCCAGCCGTCCGGCGAGAACAGATCGAGCTCGATGGCGGTGCCGTCCTTGCCGTAGAAGCCGTCGGAGTCCTTCGTGTACCCGGCGGCCTCCAGGATCCGGCCCGCCTCGGCGGCATCGGCACGCTGCGGGCTCGTGGCGAGCGAAGGGTCGCTCAGCCACTTCTCGTCCCGCGGCAGCAGGGCGAAGCTCGGGCTGGACTCCCCTGCCAGGCCCGCGAACGCCTTCTTACTGATCGATGCACGGTCCATCGCCGCGTTGAGCGCCTGGCGGACGGCGGGATCGGTCTGCGCACCCTTGCAGCCCAGCGCCGCGTCGGCGCAGGTCATGATCACGGTCGGGTCCTGCTGCTGGTTCATGGTGGCGACCCTGCCGCTGCCTGTGACGCCGTCGGGGTTGGCCACGAACTGCCCGACCCAGTCGAGCTCGCCGGTCTTCAGCAGGTCCTCGGCGGACTGGTTGGAGTCGATCCCGACGTCCTGCACCTTCTTGATGTCGGGCGCACCCTCGCGGAACAGCGGGTTGGCCTCGAGCGTGTAGGCGGCGTCGGTGAAGGTCTTGAGGACGTACGGGCCGGATCCGACCGGCTTCGGGTTGGTCTCCGACATGTAGTCGGTGATCTTCGACCAGATGTGCTCGGGCACGATGAAGGTGGCCCCGAGGATCATCGAGGCGGCGGTGAACTTCGGCGTCGAGTACGTCACGACCACGGTGGTCGCGTCCGTGGCCTCGACCGAGACGGTGTCCGGATCGCGGTTGGAGCCGTAGCCCAGGCTGAACGCCACGTCCTCGGCGGTGAGGTCCGCGTCGTCGCTCCACTTCTGATCCGGCTTGATCCTGATCGTCAGGACGGTGCCGTCCGCATTGAACTCGAAGGAGTCGCCGATGAGTCCCACCGGCGCCTCGGCGGAGAGCTGGTTGAAGAAGAACAGCGGCTCGTAGATCGCGCCGAAAGTCAGGTGCGCCGCCGTGTCGACGGCGAAGGGGTTGAAGTTGTTCGCGATCGGCGTCATCGACCCCGACCACACACGCAGCGGCCGTTCGCCGGTCGACTGGGCTCCTGAAGGCGCACATCCTCCCAATGCCAGGGCGAGCGCGGCAGTGCCTGCGACAAGAGGAATCGTCTTCCTCCACCGGATGTCGTGCATGGGGACCTCGTCTCAAGTGCTTCGTTGGCTTGTCGAGCGATGCGGAGAGGACTCCGCCAGAAGCGAGGTTATAGTAAAGGTTCTTTCCGGTAAAGACCTTTCCAATTGATTTCTGCAGAGAAGTCCGCAGGTCCCCTGCCTGGGGCTCAGTACCAGATGCTGAGCGTGGGCGCCGGGTCGGCGTGCAGGGCGCGTCCGAGAGCCGTGACGGCCGCCGCGTCGCCCTGCACCCGGCCCGCGGCTGCGAGCTGCGTGAGCGGCACTCCCCCGGCATACGCGCTGGACAGCGTCGCGACGTCGAGCACGACGTCGGGCGCGGCATCCGTCGACTCGACCTCGGCAGCACCTGCGGCGTCGATGCTCAGCCGCCATGTCCCGTCCGCGAAGCCGTACCCGTCCTCGACGCGGATCACCGTGTCGAGGGATGCCGCATAGCGGCGCGCACGCAGGGCCGCAGGCGCGTCCAGGATGCGCAGCCAGCCGTGGTCCCGCACCGCGACGTCCACCGCGTGCGGATTGGCGACCAGGCGCACCACCGGATCGTCGACCGGACGCAGGTCGGCCTCGATCCGATCGACGAGGTCGTGATTCACCGCGAAGCCCCACAGGGCGCTCAGCGCGTCGTCGGTCTCGGCGACGAGCTGGCGGATCGTCATGCTGTTCCGGAACGATCCGGGGAGCTCCTTCAGCGTGTAGGCGATCGCGCCGCGCACGACGCCGTCGACGTCCCGGTAGTGCACGCCGCGCGCGTTGGCATCCTTCTTCGAGCCCGCGCCCAGTCCCGCCTGACCGAGCCAGCGTCCGCGCCAGCCCGCGATCTGGCCGGCCCGCGCGAAGCGGGCGCGCTCGTGGAGCTCCCCGAGCTCCCTCGCGAGCTCATCGAGACCGACGTACTCGAGCCTTCCCGGCGCCTGCGGCGCGCGCCAGCCCGAAGCGCGTGCGTCCACCGCGATGCGCGACACCGGCACGGCCGGCCCGAAGCCGTAGCGGCCGTAGATGGTCGCCTCCGTCACGGTGAGCCCGGCCACAGGGACTCCCGCGGATGCCGCGGCGCGCAGCTCGCCCTCGAGCAGCCCCCGGGCGATGCCGCGCCGCCGATGCGTCGCGGCCACCGTGACCATGCTGATCGCCCACATCGGGATGGCGCTCCGTGCGTCACCGCCGGGAAGGGACATCGACGCGACCCAGGAGTTCACGGTGCCGACCGGCAGCGCCGAGGCCACCGCATCCGCCTCGTACACTCCGACGTTGCGGCGCTGCTCCCACGTCTCGCGCATGCGCTCGATCTCCGCATCGGAGGGCGCTCCGCCGAGGAATCCGCGTTCCGCGGCCTGCGCGAACGCGACGGCGGAGCCGTAATCGGCGATGTCGACGACGCGGTAGTCGAAGCCCTGCTCTCGCAGCCTCCGCGCGGACTCGGGATCGGCAGGGACGGTGCGGGCGTCGACGGAGTTCACCCGCCCAGACTACTCAGCGGGCGGCGGAACGGGTCAGTGCGGCGCGGCGGAGCGGGTCAGTGCGCGGCGGCCTGGGCGGCGCGCAGACGTGCGAAGACCTGCTCGCGCAGCTCCTCAGGAGCGCTCTCCTTGCAGGCGCGCGCCACGACCTCGGTGAGCGTCGTCGCGACCAGCGCCTCGCTCCGGCAGAACTCGCAGTTCTCCAGGTGCTCGCGGATCTCGGAATGCTCCGTCGTGCAGATCTCGTTGCGGAGGTACTCCTCCAGGTCAGCTCGCGCCTTCTCGCAGCCGCAGTCGGTCATTTCGTGCTCCTCGGTTGAGCCGCCGCAATTCCTCGCTCGGCGGCATAGTCTGCCAGCAGCTCGCGGAGCATGCGCCTGCCACGGTGCAGACGGCTCATCACGGTGCCGATGGGGGTCTTCATGATGTCCGCGATCTCCTGGTAGGAGAACCCCTCGACGTCTGCGAGGTACACCGCGAGGCGGAAGTCCTCGGGCACCTGCTGCAGTGCGTCCTTGACGGCCGACGCCGGCATCCGGTCGATCGCCTCGGCCTCGGCCGAGCGGCTGTGGGATGCCGTGGTCGACTCCGCCCCGCCCAGCTGCCAGTCCTCGAGGTCGTCGATCGTGCCCTGGAAGGGCTCACGCTGGCGCTTGCGGTAGATGTTGATGTAGGTGTTCGTCAGGATGCGGTACAGCCACGCCTTCAGGTTCGTGCCCTGCGTGAACGAGGACCACGCCCCGTAGGCCTTCACGAAGGTCTCCTGCACGAGGTCAGCCGCGTCGGCGGGATTGCGCGTCATGCGCATCGCCGCCGCGTAGAGCTGATCCATGAAGGGGATCGCCTGCTCCTCGAAATCCCGTCGAGGGTCCGCGGTTGTCGTCTCATCCATCACCGGCCAGTCTAGGCGGGCGAGGACCTCCTGAGCGGAGGAGTCGACAGCATCCGTCGTCAGCATCGCCGACATCCGTCACCTCTTCTCTCGGTGTGTCGCAGGCTTCACTAGGCTTACAACCGATGAGCACTGACCGGTATTCCCCCGCCCCCGCCCGCGGTGCGTACCGCGCGCCGGAGAGCGGACGCCCCGTGCACGCCTCCGTGACGATCCCCGGTTCGAAGTCGCTGACGAACCGCGAGCTGATGATCGCCGCCATCGCCGACGGACCGGGGCACCTGCTGCGTCCGCTGCACTCGGACGACTCGCGTCGCATGATCGACGCACTCCGGCTGCTCGGCGTCGGCGTCGAGGAGGTCGCCTCCGACGGCGAGTTCGGCCCCGACCTGCTCGTCACCCCCGCTCCCCTGAAGGGCGGCGTGACCATCGACTGCGGCCAGGCCGGCACCGTGATGCGCTTCATCGCGCCGTTGGCCGGCCTCGCCGCGCAGGACGTGCACCTCACCGCGCACGAGACCGCGCTGCACCGCCCCATGGGCGCGCTCATCACGGGTCTGCGCGATCTGGGCGTCGACATCGACGACGAGGGCACCTGGTCGCTGCCGTTCACGGTGCGCGGGCACGGCCGCATCCGAGGCGGCCGGGTCGAGATCGACGCCTCCGGCTCGAGCCAGTTCGTCTCGGGCCTGCTGCTCGCGGCGCCGCGGTTCGATGTCGGACTGCACCTCGTCCACACCGGCGAGCACCTCCCCAGCCTCCCGCACATCGACATGACCATCGAGTCGCTCAGCCGTCGCGGCATCCGCATCGAGCGTCCTGCTGTCGGCGAGTGGCTCGTCGAAGCCGGGGTCCCGCGCGCGAAGGATGTCGCGATCGAACCGGACCTGTCCAACGCCGCCCCGTTCCTGGCCGCGGCGATGGTCACCGGTGGGGAGGTCACGATGGCGGGATGGCCGCTGCACTCCACGCAGCCGGGTGCGCTGCTGCCGGAGATCCTGCACGCCATGGGCGCGCACACCAGCAGGCACGCGGGCGCGCTCACGGTCAGGGCGGGCGACGGGATCCGCGGTCTGGACATCGACCTGTCCGCGGCCAGCGAGCTGACACCGACGATCGCCGGACTCGCGGCGTTCGCCGACGGCCCCACGACGATCCGCGGGGTGGCGCACATCCGCCAGCACGAGACCGACCGCATCGCGGCCCTCGTCGGCAACCTGCGCGCTCTCGGCGGCCAGGCCGAGGAGCTGCCCGACGGCCTGCGCATCACCCCCGTGCCTCTGACCGGCGCCGTGTGGCCCGCCCATCACGACCACCGGATGGCGACCACGGGCGCGTTGATCGGCCTGCGGGTTCCCGGCGTCGAGATCGACGACATCGGCACCACCGCGAAGACCCTTCCCGAGTTCACGATGCTCTGGGAGCGGATGCTGACGGGCGCCACCGCGTGAGCTGGCTGGGCGACGACGACGAGGACTCCGACTTCGAGGAGTTCGACGAGAGCAGCATCCGGTCGCGTCCGAACCCGAAGGCCAACCGGCCCCGCACCAAGCGACGCCCTGCGCATGAGGACGCCGAGATCGGCCGCATTCTCGGCGTCGACCGCGGCAGATACAGCGTGCTGATCGGCGAGGACCGGCCCGATGAGCACACCGTGACCTCGGCCCGCGCGCGGGAGCTGCGCCGCACGCCGATCGTCACGGGCGATCGGGTCAGGGTCGTCGGCGACACCTCGGGCGATGAAGGGACGCTGTCCCGCATCGTGGGCATCGTCGATCGCACCTCGCTGCTGCGCCGCAGCGCCGACGACACCGATCAGGTGGAGCGGGTCATCGTCGCCAACGCCGACCAGATGCTGATCGTGGTGGCCGCTGCAGACCCCGAGCCGCGCGCGCGTCTGGTCGACCGCTACCTCGTGGCGGCCCTGGATGCCGGCATCCGCCCGCTCCTGGTCGTGACCAAGACCGATCTCGCCGATCCGTCGGACTTCCTGTCGCATTTCGAGGGCCTCGACCTCACCGTGTTCACCAGCGCGCGCGGGCAGATGCCCGTGGACGAGATCGGCGCGGCGCTGATCGGCCACTCCACGGTGTTCGTCGGCCACTCCGGCGTGGGTAAATCGACGCTGGTGAACGCGCTGGTCCCGGGAGCGGGACGCGCCACCGGGCACGTCAACGAGGTCACCGGCCGCGGACGGCACACGTCGTCGTCGACGGTCTCGCTGCGCTACGTCGCTGATGCGGGGCGCGGCTGGGTGATCGACACCCCCGGGGTGCGCTCGTTCGGGCTCGGGCATGTGGACCGAGCCAACATCCTCGCGGCCTACACCGAGCTCGCGGAGATCGCCGAGGACTGCCCGCGCGGCTGCACGCACCTGCCCGACGCCGAGGACTGCGCACTGAACCTGGCCGCGGCGGACGGGACGCTCGGCGACGCGGGACGCTCTCGCCTGGAATCGCTGCAGCGTCTGCTGGAGACGTTCGGCGGATAGGCTGGTGGCGTGACCACGACGCGCCTGGAACCCGGTACCCCCGCCCCCGACTTCACCCTGCTCGATCAGGACGGGACCAGCGTCTCGCTCTCCGATCTGCGCGGGAAGAAGGTCATCCTGTACTTCTACCCCGCGGCGATGACGCCCGGATGCACCACGCAGGCCTGCGATTTCCGCGACAGCATCTCCTCGCTGCAGGGTGCCGGTTACACGGTCGTCGGCGTCTCGCGGGACGAGCCCGCCAAGCTGAAGAAGTTCCAGGAGCGCGATGGCCTCACCTTCGAGCTGCTCAGCGATCCTGACCACGCCGTGCACACCGCCTACGGCGTGTGGGGCGAGAAGATGAACTACGGCAAGGTCGTCGAGGGCGTCATCCGCTCGACCTTCGTCATCGACGAGCAGGGCGTCATCGAGCTCGCTCAGTACAACGTCAAGGCCACCGGCCACGTCGCCCGGTTGCGCAAGGCGCTCGGCGTGGACGCCTGAGCGCAGGCGTCCTCACGCGTCGTCGGACGGGCGCCCCTGCAGTCGGGGATCGTCGGCGCCCTCCCTGCGCACGGTCGCGATCAGCGTCACCAGCCCCACGACGCCCACGATCCCGAGGACGAGCACGAACGTCCACGGCGTGGGCCGGATGGTGAGCGCCGCGAGCGACAGCGCGATGGCGAGCACCTGGAAGACGATGCCGCCCGAACGCGCCCAGGACGCACGGCGCAGCACGCCGAAGCCGAAGGCGATCAGCGCGGCGGCGCCGATCAGGGTCAATCCGATCAGTGCGATGCCGCTCGCCGCCGACGACGCATCGCCCGCACCGAGGGCGAACAGCTCGATGATGCCGACCACCGCGAGTGCGACGCCCTCGAGTCCCAGGATGACGGCTGCGATGGCGGCGGGGCCGGATCGGCGCACGGGAACTCCTCAGGGATGAATGTCACAAAAACCCTTGATTTCGCACATTCCATGTAACAGAATAGACAAAGCCATGTGCTCCCACATCGGAGTGGGGCGGGTGCAACACCCGCATGACCAGGGTAGCTGACTCCCGATCCGCTTCCCGAACTCGAGTGCCGCGTCTGCGGCCACCACACCGAAAATCTATCTCTGAGGAGCCATCCATGGATTGGCGCGACAAAGCGGCCTGCCTTACCGTCGACCCCGAACTGTTCTTCCCGGTCGGCAACACCGGCCCCGCAGTCGACCAGATCGAGAAGGCCAAGGCCGTCTGCGCCACCTGCACCGTCACCGAGATCTGCCTGCAGTACGCCCTGGAGTCCGGCCAGGACTCGGGCGTGTGGGGCGGCCTCTCCGAGGACGAGCGTCGCGCACTGAAGCGCCGTGCCGCACGCGCACGCCGCGCCGGCTGAACTCCCCCGCACCCGACGAAGAAGCGCCGGTCCCCATCGGGACCGGCGCTTCTCTCATGACGTCAGGCGGCGATCCACCGCATGGGGATCGCGATGGTCACCTGCGTGCCCTCGCCCTCGGTGCCCTTCCACTCGATCGTGCCGCTGAGCTCGCCCTGGATCAGGGTGCGCACGATCTGCGTACCGAGTCCCTGGCCGACCCGCCCCTCGGGAAGGCCGTGCCCCGTGTCGGTCACCGTCACGGTCAGCAGCTCCGACGTGCGCGTCGCCTCGATGCGGACGATGCCCTCCTGACCCGCGAGGCCGTGCTCGACCGCGTTGGTGACGACCTCGGTCAGCGCGAGCGCGAGGGGTGTGGCGTACTCGCTGGGCAGCACGCCGAAGCGTCCTTCCAGCTGCGTGCGCGCCCGGGTGTTCGGAGCAGCCGCGACCTCGGCGACGAGCTTGAGCACGCGGTCGAAGACCTCGTCGAAGTCGACGGTCTGGGACAGCCCGCTGGCGAGGGTGTCGTGCACGACCGCGATGGACTCGACACGGCGCATGGCCTGGGTGAGCGCGTCCCTGGCGTCGTCGGAGCGCGTCCTGCGCGCCTGGATGCGCAGCAGCGAGGCGACCGTCTGCAGGTTGTTCTTCACACGGTGATGGATCTCGCGGATCGTCGCATCCTTGGTGATGAGCTCCTGCTCCTGGTGGCGCAGCTCCGACACGTCACGGCACAGCACGATCGCGCCGATCCGGGTGCCGTGGTCCTTCAGCGGGATCGCGCGCAGCGACACCGTCACGCCGCGGGCCTCCATGTCGGTGCGCCAGGGGGCGCGGCCGGTCACGACCACGGGGAGCGACTCGTCCACCTGGCGGGAGGGCGGCACGATCCGCGTGGTCACCTCGGCCAGCGACTCGCCCTCGAGTTCGTCGTCGAATCCCATCCGGTTGAACGCCGACAGGGCATTGGGGCTCGCGAAGGTGGTGATGCCGTCGACGTCGAGCCGGATCAGGCCGTCGGATGCACGGGGGGCGCCACGCCGGGGCGCGGTCGGCGCCGCGAGATCCGGGAACTCGCCGGATGCGATCATGCGGAACAGGTCGTTCGCGCATTCGTCGAAGCTGATCTGCTGGCGGGACGGCATCCGCGCCTCGCCCAGGTTGGTGTGCCGGGTGATCACGCCCACGATGGCGCCGCCGTCGTGCTTGCGCTTGATGGGCACCGCGCGCACGCGCGTGGGAGTCTCCTCGAACCAGTCCGGTGACGAGGAGTCCACGATCTCCCCGGACTCGAATGCCGACTGCACCTGCGTGCGCCACTGCGGACGCACCTTCTCCCCCACGATGTCGCGGTAGAAGAGGGTCGCGGCTCCACTGGGCCGGGAGTGCGCGACGGCCATGAAGGACCCGTCGGCGGTCTCGATCCACATCACGATGTCCGCGGAGGCGAGGTCGGCCAGAAGCTGCCCGTCGCCCGCGAGGCGATGCAGCCATTCGACATCCGCGTCGTTCAGGCGGCCCTGGGCGTGTACGAGATCACTGAGCGTTGACACTCCCTCAGCCTACTGGGGGCGTTCGGCGCCGAATGCGTCCGCCGCGCACGCGTCACAGCACGGCGAACGAGCTCGCCCGCCATCTGCCGTCCAGGCCCTCCAGCCGCACCGCGACCGCACGCGTCCGGCCGGGACCTGCGACGATGACGACCGCCTCGACGATGCCGTCCACCGGCTCGGTGACGCGGATCGAGAGGATCTGGAAGTTCGGCCGCGCCGGGGCGATGCCGCGCGCGCTGCGCGCACGCGCCGAGAGGTTCGCCCGTGTGGCCAGCGCGCGGAACGCGTCCTCGCTGAGCCAGCGAGCCAGCTGGTCGACCTTGCGGATGCCGGCGAGCACTTCCAGCGCGCCGTTCGTCAGGCTGCGCAGCAACGGGACAGGATCGGGAAGCGCGGCGCTCGGAGTCGGCTGCGGTGCGAAGTACTCGGTCAACGTCGTCGTCATGGTTCCGCGATCCCCCCGGGTCGTGGCAGTCGTGCTTGCTGAAATATCGGCTCGAACTCCTTGCAGTACAGCACGCGGGACGGCCTCGCGGAAGGCGCGGGCGCCGATCTGTGGATAACTCGCACGCGCCCGTCGCGGGTCGCCTACGCTCGTTCGGGTGGAATGGGATCACCTCTTCGCCGACCTGGAGGGTCAGCTCGCCGCTGAGTGGGAGGCGGAGCGCGCCGCACTGGATGCCGAGTCGGAGCGTCTGCGGATCTCGAAGCTGACGCTGCGCGACCGGCTCCGCGCCGTCGCCGACGAGCGCACGCGGATGGTGCTGGAACCGGCCGACGGCGAGCGCTGGGAGTGCACGGTGCACACCATCGGCGCCGACTGGATCGGGGTCGTGCTCACCTCCGACCCACGGCTGCGCATCCTGCCTGTCGCGGCGATCTCGGCGATCGGCGTCGATCACGGCGCGCTGCTGTCCTCGCTCGGCACGGATGCCGCGTCATCCGCGCCCACGATGCGAGAGCGGATGACGCTCGGCTTCGTGCTGCGCGACCTCGCTCGGCGACGCACTCCGGTGACGGTGGCCCGACGCGGTACCGATCCGCAGCACGGCACGATCGACCGCGCCGGCGTCGATCACCTCGACCTCGCGGTGCATGACGAGGTCCGCCGCGCGCGATCGGTGCGCGGTTTCCGGATGATCCCCTTCGACTCGCTGGTCTGGATCAGAGTGGAGAGCGGCGAGACGGCGGCGTCATGAGAGATCACGTGCCAGATCTCGACGCCTCACGCGTGGCGCGGCGCGGATGCGGTCAATTCCTGCGGTACGGAGTGGTGCCCCAGAGCTCGGGGAAGCTCGCCTCGTTGGCCTGGCGCCACAGCGCCTGACGTCTGGCATCCTCGGACTGCTCCTCGAGGTAGTCGGCGAGGCTGGCCTCCTCGACCCGCCAGCGCGGCGGCGAACCCAGCTGCGAGCCCCGCAGACGCCCCTGCTGCACGAGATCGATGACCTCATCGACCTCGATGCTCAGCAGCTCGGCGACCTGCGCGGGTGCGAGGAAGCGCGGAGCCATGTCGGATGCTTCGGGCATGCGTTCATTCTCCCCTGCCCGGGCGGCTCACGCCCCTGAGAATCGGCCCTGTGGATAACTTTTCGGGCACCTTCATCGGATCTGTGACGATGTGTGCATGATGTCCTCGCGTGCACACCGCCCGTTCTTCGGCGATCTCCGGTTCCTGATCGGCCTCGTGCTGGTCGCGGTCTCCATCGCCGGGGTATGGATGCTGGTGTCCTCCTCGCGTCAGACGACGCCGGTGCTCCAGGCCACGCGCACCGTCCTGCCCGGTGAGAGCGTCAGCGCCGCAGACTTCCAGGTCGTCGATGTGGGTCTGGGCGGGGTCGTCGACGCATATCTCGCTCCGCAGGAGCTGAAGTCGGGTGCGGTCGCGACGCGCACCCTGCCGAAGGGCGAGCTGGTGCCCTCGGCGAGCATCGGCGACCGGGAGGCGTCTCGCACGACGACCATCGTGGTCAGCAGCACGGCCGTTCCCGCCGGCGTGGAGGCGGGCAGCGCGGTCGAGCTCTGGCAGGCGCCGCTGAAGGATGACGGCCGCACTCGCGACGCCCCTCGTGTGCTCGTCGGCGATGCGGTCATCGGCAGGGTCGCCGAGGCCGAGGGCATGCTCAGCGAGAGCCGCACCGACGTGGAGGTGGTGATCGACCGCGCGGACGTCGCAGAGGTGCTGGCGGCGATCACCGGCGGATCCATCATCTCGATCATCCCCGCGGGAGCGGGCTCGTGACCAGCATCCTGCTGTGCGCGCCGGACGCCGAGGCCTCGATGCTGGCCTCCGATCTGGAGCTCGAGGGCGTCGACGTGCGTCGTCTGGACGCGTCCGAGTTGACGGCCGCCGCGCTGGACGGAGCGGATGCCCTGCTGATCGCGCCCACACGGTCGACACTGACCGCCGAGCTGATCGGCGCCTGCGATCGCGCGGGCGTGCGCGTTCTGCCCGTCGGCGAGGCCGACACCCGACTGGCGACGCGGTTCGGTCTGCCAGCGCCGCTCCCCTACGGCACATCGGCGGCGCAAGTGCTGCGAGCGCTGGCAGCGGGCTCGCCCGGCGCCCCGACCGGCCGGCCGTCGCGTGTGATCGCGGTCTGGGGCCCGCACGGTGCTCCCGGCCGTTCGACGATCGCCGTCCAGCTCGCGGTGGAGCTGTCCCGGGCGGGCCGGCGCACGGCGCTCGTGGATGCCGACAGCGTGGCGCCGTCCCTCGCGCTCGTGCTCGGCCTGGGCGAGGACGCTCCCGGCCTCGCCGCCGCATGCCGTCGAGCCGAGCTGGGGACTCTGGACGTCGCCGAGCTCTCCCGGCTGTCGAGCCCGGTCGAGACCTCCGGCGGCACGCTGGAGGTGCTCAGCGGGCTGAACCGGCCGAGCCGCTGGCCGGAACTCGGCGCGGGTCGAGTGCGAGCGACGCTGGCGGCCTGCCGCAGCTGGACCGACGAGACGGTCGTCGACGTCGCCGCGGAACTCGATGCGGACGACGACGGCCTCGACCCGGGAGCGCCCGCCCGGCACGCCGCGACCGCCGCCGCCCTGCTGGAAGCCGATGCCGTGGTGGCGGTGCTCTCTGCCGACCCCCTCGGTGTGAGCCGGTTCATCCGTGCCCACGCCGAGCTGAGGCATGTCCTGGGCGGCACACCGGTGACGGTGGTCGCGAACCGCGTGCGCCCCGGCCCGCTGGGCATCGACGCACGCGGACAGATCCGGCGCACGCTGGACCGCTTCGCGGGGATCGACGACGTCGCGTTCGTCCCCGAGGATCAGCGCGCAGCGGATGCCGCGGCTCTGCACGCGCGTGCGATCGCCGACGTGTCGCCGCGTTCGCCGCTGGTCACCGCCGTGCGTCGCATCGCCTCATCGCTGGGCGCACGCGCCGAGACGGCTACTGCCGGTAGCTCGCGAGGAAGTTCCCGAGTCGCTCGACGGCTTCGCTGAGCACCCTCGCCTCAGGGAGGGTGACGACGCGCAGGTGGTCGGGGTTCGGCCAGTTGAAGCCGGTCCCCTGCACCAGCAGGATCTTCTCGGAGACGAGCAGGTCGTAGACGAGCCTCTCGTCATCGCGGATCTCATGCACCTCGGGGTCGAGCCGCGGGAAGGCGTAGAGGGCGCCCTCGGGCTTGACGCAGCTCACGCCCGGGATCGATTCCAGTCCCTTCCAGGCGATGTCGCGCTGCTCGTGCAGGCGCCCGGACGGGACGATCAGCGCGTCGATCGACTGCACGCCGCCCAGCGCCGCCTGCACGGCATGCTGCGCGGGAACGTTCGGGCACAGTCGCGTCGAGGCCAGCAGAGTGATGCCCTCCAGGAAGCCCCGAGCATGGGACTTCGGGCCGGTGATCACCAGCCAGCCCGAACGGTAGCCGGCGACGCGATAGGTCTTCGACAGCCCGTTGAAGGTCAGGCAGAGCAGGTCGGGAGCGAGCGTCGCCGTCGGCGTGTGCACGGCGTCGTCGAAGAGGATCCGGTCGTAGATCTCGTCCGAGAGCAGCAGCAGCTGGTTCTCACGAGCGATCTGCACGATGCCTTCGAGCACCTCGCGCGAGTACACCGCGCCGGTGGGGTTGTTCGGGTTGATGATGACGATCGCCTTGGTCTGCGGCGTCACCTTCGCGCGGATGTCCTCGAGGTCGGGCTGCCACCCGTTCTCCTCGTCGCAGACGTAGTGCACCGGAGTGCCACCGGCCAGCGAGGTCATGGCGGTCCACAGCGGGTAGTCCGGCGCGGGGATCAGGACCTCGTCGCCCTGATCGAGCAGCGCCTGCATGACCATGGTGATGAGCTCGGAGACGCCGTTGCCCAGGAACACGTCGTCCGGGTCGAAGCGGGGGAAGTCGGGGATCTCCTCGTAGCGGCTGACCACCGCACGGCGGGCGGAGATGATGCCCTTGCTCTCGCTGTAGCCGTGCGCCGTCGGGAGCGCGGCGAGCATGTCCCGCACGATCTGGTGCGGCGCCTCGAAGCCGAAGACCGCCGGGTTGCCCGTGTTCAGCTTGAGGATCTGATGACCCTCCGCCTCCAGACGCGCCGCCTCGATCAGTGCCTTGCCACGGATCTCATAGAGGACGTTCTTGAGCTTGGACGACTGGTCCAGGGTTCGGCGGGTCATCTGCCAAGGATACCGACAGCGCAGGGGCCGGCCCGCCACCGTTCCACGCCGCCGGGGTCGTCCCGGAGGACGACGGAGCGGTCGTCGTTCAGTCGGCGATGACGGGCATCGAGGAGGTGCGCAGCGCCTCGGTGTGCGCGATGCGCTCGAGCCGGCTGCTCTCGACGTGCCGGTAGGCGAGATCCGCGGCGCGGGCGCCGTCGCGGTCCCGAATCGCCTCGTAGAGCGCGACGTGCTCCTCGGCGATGTGATGCAGGTCGTCGTGCTGTGCGAGCGCCCAGCGCAGCCGGCTGCGGATGCCGCCCATCAGGTCGGTGAGCAGGCGGTTGTCGGCCAGATCCACGACGATCTCGTGGAAGTCGGCCGCCGCACGTCGGGAGATGAGCTGGTCGGCGCTGCGGGCACTCTCCTGCTCGTCCTCCAGGGCGGCGCGCAACCTCTCCAGGCCGTCTCGGCGATGGCGCTCCGCAGCGAGGCGGAACGCCATCGGCTCGAGCACCTGGCGGACCTCGTCGAGGTCCGCCAGGTCTGCGGCGGTGAATTCACGGACGATCGCCCAGGTGCGCGGTCGCAGTTCGACCAGGCCCTCGGCCTCGAGGACCTTGAGCGCGTCGCGGACGGGCACGCGGCTGACGCCGATCTCGGCCGCGAGGTCGCGCTCGATCAGCTTGCTGCCCGGAGCACGCTCGCCGATGATGATCGCGTCGCGCAACCACGCGGTGACCCTCGTCGACTCGAGCTCACGCTCTTCTGCTCTGCTCACGCATTCATCCTCGCACGCCAGTGGCGAGAAGCCGGTCAGGCCTTCTTTCCTGCGGGCGCCTTCTCGACCCAGCGGATGCCCTCGTCGAGCGCCGGCACGATCTCGGTGCCGATCCGGCGGGCCAGGAGGTCGTCGAGGCGGTCCAGCGGACCGATCAGCGTGCGGCCACCGGCGCGGCCGACGCGGATCGCGGCGTCGATCTTCGGCTGCATGGAGCCCTCGGCGAACTTCATCGCCGCGACCGCGTCGACGGAAGCGGTGTGGATGTCGCGCTGCTCGGGGGTGCCCCAGTTCTCGCTGACGTAGTCGCCGTCGGTGAGCAGGATGAGGGTGTCGGCACCGATGTCGGCGGCCAGGGCGGCCGAGGCGAGGTCCTTGTCGACCACCGCCTGGACGCCGATGTGGCGTCCCTTCGAGTCTTCGCGGACCGGAACCCCGCCACCGCCGACGCACACGGCGAGGCTGCCCGCCTCGAGCAGGCGGCGGATCAGCGGGGCCTGCACGATCGAGATCGGGTTCGGCGAGGGCACGACGCGGCGGAAGGCGCTGCCGTCCTTGGCGATGGTCCAGCGGTACTCGGCCGCGGCCTCGGCGGCGTCGTGGGCGGAGTAGGTCGGGCCGATGAGCTTGGTGGGACGCGAGAAGGCCGGGTCGTTCTCATCGACGACCGTGGTCGTGATGATGCCGGCGACCTCGCGCTCGCCGTTCAGCGCGTTCGAGAGCTCCTGCTGGACGACATAGCCGATCATGCCCTGGGTCTCGGCGCCGAGGATGTCCAGCGGGTACGCGGCGACGTCCTGGTATGCCAGGTTCTGCAGCGCGAGCAGACCCACCTGCGGGCCGTTGCCGTGCGTGATGACGACCTCGTTGTCACGGGCCAGGTTCGCCAGCGATTCGCACGTCGACTTCACGTTCGAGCGCAGGAACTCGGCGGTCATCGGCTCACCACGACGGGCGAGGGCGTTGCCCCCGAGTGCCACTACGACGCGCATGCTTACTCCTTCAGTAGAAGACTTTTGGTATTCCAAATTTTGGAATGGTATTCCATCCGCTTGAATGGTATACCTGAGGGGACACAAAGTGAAGACGGGTCGCATCGCACATCCACGGTGAGACCGTCATGGAGAGAAGACGATGACCCCCGTCGCAATCCCGGTCGCCTTGACGGCGGCCAGCTGGGATGCTGCGCTTGAGGAGACGCTCTCATGCGCAGCAGAGCGCGCGTTCGCCGATGGCACGCGCGCCACTGCGCTTTCCGCCCGCACCCCGGCTCACGTGCACTCGGTGCATCGCCGGGTGGTCAACGTCCTCATCGACGACGTCCTGGTCGCGCTCGCGAGCCTCGACGTCGATGATGCGCCCGCCACGGTCCGCGTCCCCGTCGAGGACTGGGTACGGCTGGGTGTGACGCAGGACTCCCCCATCGCCGTCTCCGCGGACCGCATCGTGCTCGCGGGCGACGGTCACGACGTCGTCGTGTCCCTCACCGGCGCACGCGCGTGGAGCACCTCGGCATCCGATCTGGCGCGGCTCGGCGTCGAGGAGCTCACCGCGGCCGTGGCCGTGCTCGACGGATTCCGGGCATCCGAACCCGTCACGCCGTTCGGACATGCGGCACAGGAGCTCCTGGTGACCCGGACGGCGCGGCTGCGCCGCGAGCTCCTCGACGGCGACGCTCGGTCCGTGCACGCCGCCGCGAGCTCGCTGATCGGGCTGGGCGAGGGACTCACCCCTTCCGGAGACGACATCCTCACCGGCCTCGTCTTCCTCGCCGCCCAGCCCGGCGCACTGCTGAGCCGCCGCCTGCCGTCCCTCGTCGCCGCCATCCGCGACGGCCGGACCTCGACGGGCCTGCTCAGCCACGTCACCCTGTCGCACGCAGCCGAGGGCCGTGCGCGCCAGAGCCTGCACGATCTGGCCGGCTCCCTCGTCTCCGGTGATCTCGATCGCATGCGCTCCGTCGCCTCCGCGATCCTCGAGATCGGCCACACGTCCGGTGCGGACATCCTCACCGGCATCCGGCTCGCGCTCGACGTCGAGAGGTCGCTCCGCGCCTCCCGGAGCGCAGCCGCCACCCCTCCGACGGAATCGAGGATCCCTCTTGACTGATTCAGCTGCAGGCACCGCCGCGGCGACCGCATCGGATGCCTCGGCATCCGACGAGTTCGAGCGCGAGCCGGTCCCGGAGAGCCACCGCAAGTCACTGTTCACGGTCTCGGCCGTCTGGTTCGGGTTCCCGATGATCCTGACCAATGCCGTTCCCGGCGGCCTGGTGGTCGCCATGCTGGGCTTCTGGCAGGGTGTCTGTGCGATCCTCGTCGCCAACGCGATCATGTTCGTCTACGTCAGCCTGCTCAGCTGGCGCGCCGGCCGCACCGGGAAGAGCTTCTCGCTGCAGGCGATCGAGACCTTCGGCACCGCCGGCTACGCGATCGCCTCCGGCTTCCTCTCCACGGTCGTCGTGGGCTGGTTCGCGTTCAACACGGGTGCGACCGGCGCGACCCTCAGCGAGGCGTTCGGCTGGAACGAGATGCTCGTGGCCGCCATCGCCGGCGTCGTGTTCATCGCCGTCACCTACCTCGGCATCCGCGCGCTCTCGGTGCTCGGCACCATCGCCGCACCGCTGTTCATCGTCGCCGTCATCGTCGCGGTGGTCATCGCGTCGCAGACCGCGGATTTCTCCGCCGTGCTGAGCTACGGCGGAGAGAAGGTGAACGACGCGATGACCTTCGGCGTGGCCGTCACCGCGATCATGGCGACCTTCGCGGACTCCGGCACGATGACCGCCGACTTCACCCGCTGGGCGCGCAACGGCAAGGAGGCCGTGCTGGCCACCGTGACCGCCTTCCCGATCGCCAGCCTCGTCGCACAGCTCAGCGGCGGCGTGCTCGTCGCCGCAGGGGCCATCGCAATGCCCGCGGTGAACGGCGGCAACTTCGCACCGATCCTCACCGGCACCGGAAACCCGCTGCTGAACGTGTTCCTGCTGCTGTTCGTGGTGATCAACCTCGGCTCCGTCTGCACGCACTGCCTGTACAACGGCGCCCTCGGCTGGTCCCACCTGACCCGGTCGAAGATGCGCCTGCTGACGCTGATCCTCGGCGTCATCGGCGTGATCGTCGCCGTGCTCGGCGCGTGGCAGTTCTTCGCCAACTGGCTCGCACTGCTCGGCGTACTCGTCCCTCCGCTGGGCGCCGTGCTGATCGCCGACCAGATCATCCTCGCCCGCCGCAACGCCGGCCGCCCCGAGAAGCGGTTCCGCGTCAGCGCTCTGGTCGCCTGGGCGATCGGCGCCGGCTTCGCCCTGACTTCGCATTTCTTCGCCCCGGCCCTCTCGGATGCCGTGGTCGGCCTGGTCGTGGGATGCCTCGCGTACCTGGCCCTGGAGCAGTTCACCCCCAAGAAGGAGATCACCCGATGACAGACAACAGCGCGGACCAGCGCTATCTGGATGCCGCCGCAGCAGGCGATCTGGACGGCGTGCGCGCCGCCCTCGCCGAGGGTGCGGACAGGAACGCCGCGGACTGGGAGGACGCCACCGCGATCCTGCACGCCGCCCGCGGCCGGCACCTCGACGTGGTGCGCGCGCTCATCGCGGAAGGCGTCGACATCGACGCCCAGGACCAGACCTGCTCCAACCCGTTCCTGCTCGGCTGCATCACCGGTGACGTCGAGCTCGTGAGGATCATGGTCGAGGCGGGCGCCGACCTCACGCGCCTGACGCGCATGGGGGGCAACGGCCTGACGCCGGCGGCCGAGAAGGGCCACCTCGAGGTCGTCCGCTACCTGCTGGAGAACACCCGCATCAACGTGAACCTCACGAACAACCTCGGCTGGACCGCCCTGATCGAGACCATCATCCTCGGCGACGGCGGCCCCGTCCGCCAGGAGATCGTCCAGCTGCTGCTCGCGCACCGCGCCAAGCCCGGCATGACCAACGAGTGGGGCGTGTCCCCGGCGGACCTCGCGCGCGAGCGCGGGTTCACCGAGATCGCCGCCATCCTCGACCAGGCGCAGGCCTAAGACTCCCCCGAAAGGACAACGATGACCAGGCACATCGAAATCAGGAAGAACACCTACCTCGACTCCGTCTCGCTCATGTCGATGAGCACCAAGGCGAACGCCGTCGAGGGCGTCACCCAGGCCCTGCTGGGCATGGCGACCCCGATGAACAAGGAGGTGCTCGCCAACGTCGGCGTCAACGACTCCGCCGTCGACGAGGCCAGGCCGAGCGATCTGATGATCGTGATCGACGCGAACGACGACGCCGTCGAGGCCGCCATCGCGGCGGTCAACGACATCCTGGCCCGCAAGGGCAAGAAGGCCGGCGGGGCGCACGAGGTGCGCTACCGCACGCTGGACGGCGCCTTTGCGGAGAACCAGGACACGAACCTCGTCCTGATCTCGGTCAACGGCGCGTTCGCGGCGCGGGAGGCGCGCAAGGCGCTGAACGCCGGCAAGAGCGTCATGATCTTCTCCGACAACGTGTCCGTCGAGGACGAGCTGTCGCTGAAGAACCTGGCCCACGAGAAGGGCCTGATCGTGATGGGCCCCGACTGCGGCACCGCGATCATCAACGGCACCGGCCTGGCGTTCGCCAACGCGGTGCGCCGCGGCAGCATCGGCGTCGTCGGCGCCTCGGGCACCGGCAGCCAGGAGGTGTCGGTGCGCGTGCACGACTTCGGCGGTGGCATCTCGCAGCTGATCGGCACCGGCGGTCGCGACCTCAGCACCGACATCGGCGGCATCTCGATGATCGACGGCATCCGGGCCCTGGACGCCGACCCCGAGACCAAGGTCATCGTCCTCATCTCCAAGCCGCCTGCGGAGGAGGTCGCGGAGAAGGTCCTGGCCGTCGCCGGCGCCGCCTCTAAGCCGGTCTTCGTGACCTTCCTGGGCTCTGACCGCACCGAGTCCGGCCACGACAACGTCACGATGGTCACGGCGGGCACCAAGCCCCTCGCGATCGCCGCTGTCGTGGCTTCCGGCATCGACGAGTCGACGCTGGACAAGCACCCGCTGAACATCCCGCTCATCGAGGAGGTGCGCGCCAAGCTCGCCCCCGAGCAGAAGTACATCCGCGGCCTGTTCTGCGGTGGCACGCTGTGCGACGAGTCGATGTTCGCGGCGCTCGCCAAGTACGAGAACGTGTACTCGAACATCCAGAAGAACCCGGCGTACCGGATCGGCGCCATGGATGCCTCGAAGGAGCACACCTTCCTCGACATGGGCGACGACGACTTCACCAACGGGCGTCCGCACCCGATGATCGACCCGTCGCTGCGTCTGCAGCGCATCGTCCAGGAGGCGGACGACCCCGAGGTCGGCGTCATCGCCATGGACTTCGTGCTCGGCTTCGGCTCGCACGAGGACCCCGTCGGCGTCACCATCCCGGCGATCTCCGAGGCCAAGGCGAAGGCGGCCGCCCGCGGTCAGCACCTCGAGATCCTCGGCTACGTCCTCGGCACCGACCTGGACACCCCGGCGCTTGCCGAGCAGGTCGCGAAGCTCGAGGCCGCCGGCGTGACCATCGCCTCCTCCTCCACCAACCTCGGCCTGCTGGCCCGTGAATTCGTCGCGAAGGGTGACAACTGATGAGCGTCAACGACCTTTTCTCCTCCGAGCTGAAGCCGGTCAACCTCGGCCTCGACATGTTCGCCGACGACCTGAAGACGCAGGGCGTCGAGCCGGTCCTGATGGACTGGACCCCGCCGGGCGGTGGCGACCCGGAGGTCATCGCCGCGCTGAGCCGACTCGAGGACCCCGCGGTCGCCGAGAAGATCGACGCCGCCAACGAGGTCGCCCTCGAGCGCATCCTCTCCTCGCAGCCCTTCCTGGAGGGCTTCGGTCAGGCGATCGACACCGTGCCCGGGATGACCGCGAAGACCATCCTGCACGCCGGTCCGCCGATCGAGTTCACCCGGATGTCGGGCCCGATGAAGGGCGCCGTCACCGGCGCGCTCGTCTTCGAGGGCCTGGCGAAGGACGTCGACGAGGCGTTCGAGCTCGCGGCCTCGGGCGAGATCACCTTCTCGCCCTGCCACGAGCACCAGTCGGTCGGCTCGATGGCCGGTGTCACCAGCGCCAGCATGTGGGTGCACAAGGTCACCAACCGCACACACGGCAACACCGCGTACACCAACCTGTCGGAGCAGCTGTCGAAGATCCTGCGCTTCGGCGCCAACGACCAGTCGGTCATCGACCGCCTGAACTGGATGCGCGACGTGTTCGGTCCCGTGCTCGCCGGCGCCATGGCGCTGAACGAGGACGGCCTGGACCTGCGTCTGATGCTCTCGCAGGCGCTGCACATGGGCGACGAGGCGCACAACCGCAACGTGGCCGGCACCACCCTACTGATCCAGGCGCTGGCACCGTACATCCTCGAGACCGACTTCACCACGAAGGAGAAGCGCGAGGTGTTCGACTTCGTCGCCTCCTCGGACTATTTCTCCGGCCCGACCTGGATGGTCGCGGCGAAGGCATCGATGGACGCGGCGAACGGCATCGAGAACTCGACGATCGTCACCACCATGGCCCGCAACGGCGTCGACTTCGGCATCCGCGTCGCAGGCCTCGGCGGGCAGTGGTTCACCGGCCCCGCGCAGGAGGTCATCGGCCCGATGTTCGCCGGCTACACCCGTGAGGACTCCGGTCTGGACATGGGAGACTCCGCCATCACCGAGACCTTCGGCATCGGCGGTTTCGCGATGGCCGCTGCTCCCGCGATCGTCGCCCTCGTCGGCGGCACCGTCGACGAGGCCATGGGCTACTCGCGCACGATGAACGCGATCACGACGGGCAACAACCCGAACATCACGATCCCCGCGCTCGACTTCATGGGCGTCCCCAGCGGCATCGACGTGCGCAAGGTGATGGAGACCGGCATCCTGCCGATCATCAACACCGCCATCGCCCACAAGGAGCCGGGCATCGGCATGATCGGCGCGGGCATCACCCACCCGCCGGTCGAGGCCTTCCAGAAGGCGCTCCGCGCCCTGGCCGAGACGGTCGCGCTGTGACCGCCCCCGCGCCGGCATCCGTGTCCACCGCCGGCCAGCTGAAATGGTGGAAGAAGGGTGACATCGCGGCGTTCTTCGCGCTGTTCACCAACAACCTGACCAACATCATCACCTTCACCGCACTGCTCACCATGGCGGGGCTCCCGGTGGACATGGTGGTCGGGCGCATCGCGCCGGCGTTCGGTCTGGCGATCCTGCTGACGTCCTCGATGTACGTCTGGTTCGCCAAGCGCCTCGCCGCCAAGGAGGGTCGCGACGACGTCGTGGCCCTTCCCTCCGGTCCCAGTGCGCCCTCGATCTTCACGGTCACGTTCCTGGTGATCCTGCCGGTCTACTCGACCACGCAGGATGCCGAACTCGCCGTGGGCATCGGCCTCGTCTGGGGCTTCCTCGAGGGTCTGATCCTGTTCGTGGGCTCGTTCTTCGGCGATCTGCTGCGTCGGGCGGTCCCCCGCTCGGTGCTGCTGGCCTGCCTTGCGGGACTGGGTCTGCTGCTGCTGGCGATGAACCCGATGCTGCAGTCCTTCCAGTTCCCCGTCGTCGCGTTCGTCGTGCTGACGCTCGTGCTGATGAACTGGTTCGGCCGCTCGCCGTTCCTGGGCAAGGTTCCGACCGGTCTGCTGCTGCTGATCGTGGGCACGGCCGCCGCCTGGGCGTTCGGCCTGCAGACGCCGGAGGCGGTTCAGGCCGCGCTGGTGCACGCGGGGTGGCACCCGCCGCAGGTGTCGATCACGAACTTCATCGACGGGGTCGCCCACGCCGGACCGTTCCTCGCCTCGGCGGTGCCGCTGGCGCTGGCGAACTACGTGTTCGACCTGGAGAACATCGAGGCGGCCGAGGCCGCCGGTGACCACTACAGCGCCCGTCCCGTGATGCTCGTCAACGGCGGCGCCACGATGGTCGGCGCCCTGATGGGCAACCCGTACCCGGTCACCGTCTACATCGGGCACACCGCGTACAAGGAGATGGGCGCCGGGATCGGCTACACGATGCTGAACGGCATCACGATGTTCGCGGTGGGACTGTTCGGCATGAGCGCCCTGCTGCTGTCGGTGGTCCCGATGGCGGCGATCGCGCCGATCCTGATCTACATCGGTGTCGTCACCGCCGCGCAGTCGGTGCGTGAGACGCCGAAGGTGGAGCTGCCGGTGATCTTCATCGCGCTGTTCCCGTGGATCGCGAACTGGGCGAACAGCCTGATCAACAACACGCTGAAGGCGGCGGGCACGAACACGGCCGAAGTGGGAGCGGATGCTCTGAACCACGCCGGCACGTACTTCGCCGGCATCTCCACGCTCGGCAACGGCGCACCGCTGTCGTCGCTGCTGTGGGGCATGATCGCGATCTTCGCGATCCGCAACAAGCCCCTGCAGGGCGCGATCATCGGTGCACTGGCGGGCGTCCTGTCGTTCTTCGGCGTCATCCACGCGCATGTCCCGGGCCTGCCCGAGAAGTTCGCGCTGTCCGACACGCACGTGATGTTCCTCGTCGCCTACCTGATGGTGGCGGCGCTGTTCCTGGCGAAGTGGATCCAGGACCGGATCACGAACGAGTCGGTGACCTTCACCGCGAACGACGAGATCACGCTCAGCAACGCCGTCGCGCCGTCGCTGATCCAGTCCTCCAAGGGCTGAGTCATCCATGTGAGGGGTACGGGAGTTCGCGCTCCCGTACCCCTCGGCGCACGAACTCCATCCTGCACGGAGCACCACAGTCCGTGCGAACGAAGAAGGCCGGCCCAGGGGGC
>Ga0308161_1000720_pt1 | contig 46834 bp, 39 predicted proteins | sample PhyFR2_FD_201034 | JGI IMG/M metagenome (GOLD analysis project Ga0308161, IMG submission 201034) | Phyllosphere microbial communities from UC Gill Tract Community Farm, Albany, California, United States - DLSLF.R2 | ecosystem: Host-associated > Plants > Phyllosphere > Unclassified | place: USA...
GCCAATTCCCTGGCTACCGATAATCCCAACGATCAACGTGATGGAAGCGCATAGCGCGAATGCAACATACAACTTGGTTGAAATCTTGGCGTCGTGGAACCAGTTCATATACGGACCTGCACGGGGGGAGAACGAGCTGCGATCGCCGCGGCGGGCGCATCGTCAGGCTATCGACCGTTCCCAGCAAGGCTGAAGCCCGTGGCGGGCTGTTTATTTCAAGCCTGAGCGGGGCGTGTTGGCGTGCCAGGGATCATCTGGCTCTGTAGTATCGGTAGACGTCGCGCAACTTGCACCAACCGAACCAGACTGCCACTCCAAGCAACCATAGAGTATCAAGATCTTGGCACTGCAGAGGCCACCTCGATCTGGAGGCCGGCGAGCTATCAAATATCAGCCATGGTAATCCACAACCGATGAGCAATAGATACGCCCCCTACTCTCAGACATTGGTCTACCTGGCTAAAGCCTGGCTGGTGGTCATAAGCGCGCTGCTTGTGGCCTGCCAATCGCCGCGAGAGGCGTTGCAGCACCTGGCTGACGCACAGGGTCGCCAGGTTGAGGTGCTGCCGGGACGCGCCTTCCCGCTGCTGATACTGACACCGCACGCTGCAGGCAACCAGACTCGCCTGCGCGTCTACCTCGAAGGCGACGGCCATGCCTGGGCCACGGCCAGCCAACCCAGCCTGGATCCGAGCCCGCACAATCTGTTGGTGGCCCGGCTGGCGCTGGCCGACCCGGCACCAAACGCCTACCTGGCACGCCCTTGCCAGTTCGTCATGAGCGCGGCGTGCCGCCCAGAACTGTGGACCAACAGACGGTTTTCTCAGGACGTGGTCACTCGCCTCAGCCAGGCGCTGGACCAATTGAAACAGCGCTATGGCAACCAGGAATTCGAACTGGTGGGGTATTCAGGTGGCGCCGCGCTTGCCTTGCTGTTGGCAGCCCAGCGGACTGATGTGACCCAGGTGCAGACACTGGCTGGCAATCTCAGCCCGCGCTTGTGGGCCGCAATGAAAAACCTGTCGCCACTCGACGGTTCGCTGGAGCCACTGGACTACCGGTCTCAGCTCGCCGCTGTTGCACAGCGGCATCTGGTTGGAACAGCGGACCAGATCATTCCAGCGACTCTTGCTGACAAATACCAACAAGCGCTTGATTCCCGCCTCTCCCACACAGTCCGCATTGACGGCGCCAGCCATGACCAGGGCTGGGAAGCGGCATGGTCTGAGTGGCTTGAAACTCCGCTGAAAAATGAGGCTTGGCAAAAAAAGACTACTGTTGACCCTCTCACGAACGGCAAAGTTCCGCTTATTGCTGATTAATCCTGTATTTCTCTAGAAAATAGCTAGCTGGTCGCATTTCTTGGATTTTTCCCCTTAAAAAACCCGATCAAGGATGAATCATTCTAATGGTTTGGTGTAAATTCGCTCGCGCTTGACTCAGCACTTCACTGACAAGCTGGCAGGGATGCCTGAAACAGACGCTGACGCGTAGGTCCTCCCATGTCAGTTTCCGCCCTGTAAGGATACTGCCTTGAACATTTCTCCTATGCGTCGCTCATTGCTCGCGCTCGCCATTGCGGCTACCACTACTACCGCAGCCAGTGCCGCTCCCATGGCCGATGTCAATTACGACCTGAGCACCGGCCAGTTCATCAGCATCGATGAGACCTTTGGCAACGCCACTTTCACCGGAACGTCGACGGGCGCGGGTGTCTACCTGCAAGACGTGACCCTGGGTGGCAATCTGGTCAATCAGGGCAATATCAACCTGACAACCAAGAGCCTGACCGACTACGCGGGCGGTATCTCCATGACCCTGAGTTCCACCGTCGCTGGTGACGTGGTAAACCAGGGCAACATCACGGTGGACGGTCCCGGCGCGATGGGCTTGGATCTGTACGGAGCGGTCATCGCCGGTGAAGTGAACAACAGCGGCAACATCAGCGTCACGGGTGAAAACGCCAACGGCATGATGATCACCTCGACTCAGGCACGCATCAACAATACCGGCATCATTACCGCGCGCGGACTCGACTCCGCCGGTATCGAGATCGACCACGCTCAGTTCACCGGTCAGATCACCGACGTCTTCAAGACCGACGTCAACAATAGCGGGACCATCTCGGGCGAAGGCTTTGGCATTCACTTCGTCGGCCTGGATCCCGCTGCCGGTTTCGACACCTTCGCCATCACCCAGACAGCTGGCCTGATCGAAGGCGGCGAGGCTGCAATCAAGGCCAATGACGATGCAGCTCCATCGTATTTTTACTGGCAAGGCGGCCAGGTAAAGGGTGATGTACTGGGCTTGAGTGGCGTGCTGGTGCAAGGCGAGGCGATGTTCGATGGCTCGACCATCCGCGCCGGCTTCGTCGATATCGACGGCGGCCGCCTGACCCTGCTGCGCCCGCAGACGACGATTGACGGCGACCTCGACATGGACAGCGACACCGCCCGCCTGCGCCTGCTGCTGGACAACGACACCCTGCCGAACAGGCCGATCCTGACTGTCACCGGCAATACCTTCTTCTCCGCCGGCAGCCAGATCGAACTGCAGGCGCGCTCCGACGACTTCCGCACTTCGGCCCAGGGCACCCGCTACACCCTGCTCAACTCCGGCACTTGGGAAGACCCAGAGAACCTCTCGGTGGTCTCCTCCTCGGCGCTGCTTGAAGTGAAGAACTTCGGCATCGAAGGCCAGGATGTGAAAGCTCTGGTTGCCACCCGCAGCGATGAGGTGATCACGGAAAACCTGCTGGAAGCGCGTGGTTCGCGCAACGCAGTGAACGCCATCAAGCCGTTCAAGAACACCGTCATGGGCCAACTGGACGAAAGCGACTCGGTGTTCCAGCGTTTCGCCAACGCCGCCACCAGTGAAGAGCTGGCCAAACTGGCCGAAACCCTGACCCCAGACGTTAGCGGTGGCGCAATCCACGCCGCCACCAACAGCCAGAACCTGGTCGCCGGTGCCATCAACCGCCGTGCCAGCAAGGCGCGTAGCGGCCTGTCCTCCGGTGACGTGCTGGCCGAGCAAGGCGTATGGCTGCAAGCGCTGACCAGCGATGCCAACCAGGACCGCCGCCACGGTATCGACGGCTACGACGCCAACACCAACGGCATCGCCGTGGGTGCCGACGGCAAGCTCAACGCCGACACCACCGTGGGCCTGGCCTACAGCTACCTGACCAGCGACGTCAAATCCGACCTGGGCAGCAAAACCGATGTCGAAGGCCATGCACTGACCTTGTACGGCAACTGGACCCACGACAACTTCTTCGTCGACACCTCGCTGATGTATGGCTGGAACGACAACGAGTCCAAACGCTACATTGCCGGCACCCGCGCCAAGGCCAGCTTCGACAGTGAGATCTTCGGCGTCAACGCCCTGGCTGGCTACACCTTCCAGCTCGACAAGCAATGGCTGCTGGAACCTCAGGTCGGTGCACGCTATGCCAACGTGTCGATTGATTCGTACCGTGAAAAAGGCAGCTCGGCCGCCCTCAACGTCGGCAGCCAACGCTACGAAATCGGCGAAATGGGCCTCGGCGCTCGCCTGGCAGCAGCCTTCGATGTAGGTGTGGGCACGCTGGAACCAGAAGCCAAGCTGATGGCCTGGCACGACTTCATCGGCGACAAGACCGCTACCACTTCCACCTTCGTCCTCGGCGGCACGCCGTTCACCACCACCGGTGCGACACCTGCGCGTGATAGCTACGAGCTGGGCCTGGGCGCCAACTACCGCGTCGGCGCGTGGAGCGTGGGCGGTAACTACAGCTACCTGACCAGCAGTGGGTTCGACGCGGATACCTTTACCGCGAACGTGCGTTACGACTTCTGATAGAGGTCTGTGCTACAGATAACAAGCCCGCGAATGCGGGCTTTGTCGTTTCAGGCTGTGGTTGACTTGAGGACGCCAGGGCTGCGTCGTAGCCCTCGCTTACCGCCCGCAGATAGAGAAAAACCGGCCTAAGCCGGTTTCTCAATCGCTGCGCTAGCAGATCATTCCCACTCTATTATCAACTGAGCCACCCAGGTCTTATAAAACGGCGCATACAGACCGCATCAGATAATAAGACCATGGAAAATGCCATGCTGAGTAAAAACCGATCAAGACACAGAGTGAGAGCCTCTCGCGGCAAAGGCAGCCGATAGCTGCCGCTCTAGGATCGCCAACTCTTCAGCATCCCTATCACGAATAACCTCGGCCAGGAGCTCAGCCGCGTACGGCGGATCAGCCCGGAAAAGCTCTGCCATTGCCTCATCGTTACTACGATCTTTCATTGCTACCTCCGCATGCAGCTCGGCGCATCACACGCTCAATGGTCAGATATCGAGAGCCGGTAAACCGTTCACGATGTCCTGGGTTTTGAGACTCACGGTCACCACTCGCTGGAAAAGCTCCAAGGGGTACTTGGGATTGCCCATGGTCTCGACAGCCCAATCATTCGCATCATTGACGATTCCACTGGCCTTGTCAGTACGCACCGCCTGACGCTCCATCACCCAATCCAGCGCAGCCTTGCCGTTCACCACATAATCCCAAGCCGCATTTGGGATACCCTTGAGGGTGATGCGGTGGTTATAGATGACGGTGCTCTTGTCTCCCTTCTTGGCGAGCTTCATCTTCTCCACACGGTAATCGGCACCGGTAAGCGTGCCCTTGGCCTCAATGATCAAAGGGTATGGCTCGACGGTTTCGTAGTTCAGATGAAGGTCAGCCAGGGCGCGGCCTGCCTTGCTGAAAGCCCAGAAGTCAGCAGCTTTCTTCACTGCTGGAATGCGCGGCAGCTCTTTGCTCAGATTGTCAGCAAAGCGCTCGCGGTAGTCCGGCGAATGGAGGATGCCGTAGACGTAATAGAACAGATCTTCCTTGTTAAGAGGCTCGCCGGGGTAGGCGCTCTGAAAGTGAGACAGTCCCGCGTCTGTGATGGCATCACGGCGGCGTAAACCACCTTCAGCCGACACGAAAAAGAGGTCGTCATTTGAGACTTGGGCCGCCTCATCATAAAGGTAGAGAGGGAAGCACTGACCTTTCTCGATGGTATCGAGGCCTGTGATGCTGTCTGCAATTAGCGCCGAGAAGCCAGCTCTTGCTCCAACCCCGGCAACCTGGATCATCAAGTTTTTCGCGCCAGACTCCGGGAAAATGCGCGGCATCTGATATACCCTCTCGTTCAAACGACGGTTGTAATACAACCATCGTTTGGTAAAGGGTCGGTACAGACCAGAAACGATGCAATTACGATCAAGTGTGTAGACACTCCCCCTGATAAGATCCTGTTTGACGTTATGCGACCAACTTATCCGCGCTGGATCGGTATTAATAAACCCATCGACTTTCACTAATCGAGCCTTGGTATCCAGCCCTAAATGCTCAGCATCAAAACGTTCTAGCTCAGCATTATAAAAACCGATCATACTACTCATATTGGACTTCAGCTCTTTTTTACTGGAGTTATAGGCCCAAGCATCACGATTAGTCACAACGCCTAGCGAGAAGTTATCAAAAAGCTTCAGCGCATCTCCCTTCTTATCGCCAAGCACGACATGTTCAGCAAAACTGTTATTTCGCTGCTTGAGCCAATCGCCATGATCATCGGGGATAATCTTCTGCCACTGCTCAATACCGGCAACGCTACCGGCATTGGCAATTCTCTCCAATTTTTTTTCTTCACTGAGGTCATCACCCACATCATGGTAATAGATTTGACCATGAGCCGTAGAGTCAATGTTCTTAACCAAGATAGAAATAGCAATACCGGCCATACTGCCGCCACCGAAGATATTTCCACCCTCTTTGGCCCTACCTTTACTCAACATATTTTTGCGTATATCGCCGCGCAAGTTAAATACATGAACACTGGAGAATTCATCGGCTAAGCATTTTCGAACACCATCCATGGCTGCTTTTTCTAGAAACCCCCCATTAGTAACATAACCAACCACCCCTGCATCTCCGATCCTGTCACTGGCCCAGCGGATCGCCCTGATATAGCTGTCATAAAGCCCCTTGGCGAGCGTTGCGTTTGAGCGTGCTGCATACGTTGAACGTATACGCATATCCAATATTGGGTAGGCAACACGCTTAGTGTCTTCGCTCTCTTCTTTCTGACCGATTGAATACGGTGGATTGCCCACAATCACCCGAATATCCAAGTCCTTCTGACGTTTGCGTCGGGCACTATTATCCTCCAGCAGCGCATCCACCAGATCCTCTCTCTCATACATCTGGAAGGTATCGGTCAAACAGATGCCTTCAAACGGGGTGTACTCGTCGATCACTTGGCCATGGTAGGCCGCTTCGATATTAATAGCTGCAATATAGTAGGCAAGCAGCACCAGCTCGTTGGCATGGATTTCATTCTTGTACTTGTGCGGCAGCTCTTCCGGCTTGATGAGACCGGACTGGATCAGGCGGGTAATAAAGGTGCCGGTCCCAGTAAAGGGGTCAATGATGTGAACACCCTTGCTCCCAAGGGTCTGCCCGAACTCCTGTTCCAGCAGGTGGTTGACGCTGTGGAGGATGAAGTCGACCACTTCGACCGGGGTATAAACGATACCCAAGCGCTCGGTCATTTTGGGGAAGGCATTGCGGAAGAATTTGTCGTACAGCTCGACGATGATTTTCTGTTTGCCTTGAGCGTTGTCTATTCCTGCTGCACGCTGACGCACGCTGGCATAGAATTTCTCTAGAGTGTCAGCTTCCTTGGCCAAGTGATGCTCGTGCAGCGCGTCCAACACGCCCTGCATGGCCTTGGAGATGGGGTTGTGGCTGGCAAAGCTGTACTCATCAAACAGCGCGTCAAACACTGGCTTGGTTACCAAGTGCTGGGCGAGCATTTCGACAATCTCGCCATCGGTGATGCTGTCGTTTAGATCGTCGCGTAGTTCGGCGGCGAATGCTTCGAAAGTGGCTTTCTCGTTGGTGTATTCCGGATTTTCCAGAATGCCTTTGATACGGTCGATGTGGGTACGGGCGATCTTGGCAATGTCGTTGGCCCAATCTTCCCAATGGTGGCGGTTGCCGCACTTGTCGACGATCTTGGCGTAGATGGCCTTCTCGATCTCACCGACCTCATAGGTCAGCTCAGCCTGCTGTGTCAGCTGACCGGGAGCGTCTTGGTTCTTACTCCCGATGCCATACTGACCTTTGCCGGCCTTACCGTTACTGGTTCCTGTTGATTTCTTGGCTTTCTTCTCGACCTTGTCAGTGATGGCGATGACTTCCATTTTGCGCGGGTCTGAGCCGATCAGGTCGAGCTTGTTGACCATGGCGTCAAAGCTGTCGTCGTGTGAGCGCAACGCCTGAAGCACCTGCCAGACCACCTTGTAGGTCTGGTTGTCGTTGAGCGCTTCGTGAGGTTCCATGCCGGCCGGAATCACAACCGGCAACACCACATAGCCGCGTTTCTTGCCCGGTGCATTACGCATCACGCGACCAACGGACTGGACCACATCCACTTGGGAGTTACGCGGGGTGAGGAACAGCACCGCGTCTAAAGCCGGCACATCCACGCCCTCAGACAGACAGCGCACGTTGCTGAGAATCCGGCAGGTATTAGCCGGAGCCTCAGCCTTTAGCCATTTCAGCTTGGCTTCCTTCTGGCTAGCATTCATAGCGCCATCGACGTGCTCGGCCTCGCAAGTCAGACGCGCAGCCTCGTCGATCTCCTCGGACTCCTGATAAGCCTCCACGACCGACTGGAACATTTCGGCAATGTTGACGGAACTGACCTTGTGCTTGGTGCCCTTGTAATTGGGCGAAATGACCTGGCAGAACGCGACAGCACGCTTCATCGGTTCATCATCACCAACTAGCTGCTCATGCAGGCCCTGCTTGGCTAATGCCTTCCAGCAACCAACGATCTTGGCCGCGTCATCCACTTTGAGCTGGTTGTTCTCGTCCTTCAGCATGTCCTGAAGGCGTCGACTGATGGTGCTCTCCTCAACGGTGAGTACCAGCACCTTGTAATCAGTGAGCAGTCCACGCTGGACAGCCTCGGAGAAGTTGATGACGAACAACTCCTTACCGTACAGGGCTTCGTCATCCATCGAGCAAAGCGTGACTTCGCCGGACTCTGCCTTAACCTTGGCACTGTCACCGTAGATGCGTGGCGTGGCTGTCATATACAAGCGCTTGGTAGCGCGAATATCGGTACCATCGTGAATTCGTACGAAATTGCTTTCGTCGTCATCACCGAAGGTCGCGCCTGTAGTGCGGTGTGCTTCGTCGCAGATCACCAAATCGAAGTCAGCCAAGCCATACTCATGCTGGGCACGGCTGATCACATCGATAGAGTGATAGGTCGAGAACACCACGCTCATATGCTCCGCGTCGTGACGCTTGAGCATTTCCGCTGCCATACGATCAGCCCTAGTCGTCGCAGGGTAACGCAGCTCATGTGTGAATACCTGAACCGCATCGTCCTCAGCTTTACGTTTCTTACCTACATCACTGTCGGAACAGACTGCAAAGCTGTGTAGCGGGGTTTGAGTTTCCTGCGTCCACTCTGTGAGCGTCTGCGATAGCAGGGACAAGCTAGGCACCAAAAACAGCACACGCTTGCCCTTACCGGCCAGGCGCTCGGCGATCTTCAAGCTGGTAAAAGTTTTGCCCGTGCCGCAAGCCATAATCAACTTGCCGCGCTCAGCATCCTTGAGGCCAATGGCGACAGCAGTCAATGCCGTCTGCTGATGCTCGCGCAGCTCCTTCTTGGATTTGAGCGCAACCGCCTTGCTGGACTGGTACTTGGCCCAGTCAATCTGGCTGTCTTCCAAGGCTTGCAGGTCGATCTTGTTGATCGACAGCTGTTGACCCTGCAATGCATCCTCGGCGTGCTCGCTCCAGTTGTTGGTGGTGGTAACGATGATGCGATGCGAAAACAGCGCTTTGCCCGAGGCGGTGAAAAAACTGTCGATATCCTTCTTCTGGACTTTGTAGTCCGCTGCGTACAGCTTGCATTGAATGGCGTGGTACTCACCAGTGCCCTGGGTACGCGCCACCAGATCAATGCCCGCATCCTTACCGCTCAAACCCTGCTCTTTGGCCCAATCGGCATAAGTCCAGACCTTGTCGTACAAATCTCTGTACTTTGCTTCGTTGCGTAGATAGACGCAGATCAGCTCCTCAAAGTAGGTGCCCTTCTCGCGCTCGGTGACAGAGGCAGAGCGATACGAATCCAGAAGCGCGGCAAGGGCCGACATATGCAATTCCTTTTAAAGCGGCTGACAGAAGAAAAAGACGCCATTCTAACAACTGCTGGCAGTGAATTGGATTGCACAATCCAGAGATTCAGCCATGAGCCCTTAAGATTTGCGAGAAAAAACGACAGCGCTCATTTTTTCCCGAATAGCCGCTTGCAACTCACGAAACTCGATCATCATTTGCTCGACCTCGACTGCGCTTGCTCCCTGGCCGTTTTTCTCCGCAAGCCAGAGCTTCAACAAGCCAGCGACCCGTCCTAAGTCGCCATTGATCCTGCCTAGATCAGCCACCGCCTTGAGATCGACGACCGAACGGATCGGATGGTGGAGAGCTCCCGCCCGCAGTAAAGCAGATAGGGAAAGCCCGGCGTTGCGGGCGCGGCTTTCTATTTCTGCCTCTTCAACAGCAGTCACGCGAAACCGAAGTGTGCGGTCGCGGTTCAATCCCTCCTTTTTGGTGTCGCTTTGTTTTGGCATGACTCCTCCTTTCTTGGATCGCGGCAGCGATTGATGGCCTCGCAGAGCAAGATCCCGTCGAACCGCAGGTGAGTAAGGTGGCGGTGTTTGTAGAGGAACGGCGAAGCCGTGTAGCTACAAACACATATCTTGCCGTCTGCCTGAGTGCAATTCAAAGAAATTTAGTGCTAATAGCCGTTTCAGCAAAGTGAGTTTCCTTAAATTTCCTTGAGTTGCGTTAACTCTCCCTAAGTTTCCTAGAGCTGCATTAATTTAGGCAAGGAATTGCCTAAAATTGCCTTGAGTTAACTCAATCGACTAAATTTAAATGAATGGATCAAACAGAGCGGATAAAGTATGAGTGCCGGCCAACTTGCCGTGGCCACGCTTAGCTCGTAGCGATGCCGTTCCTGATATGGTTAACAACTCCAGCGGTCGTTAGAATCTCCGCCACCCACAATAGGTCAAGGCCGAAATGGCACCAAAAAGGAGCATGAAAAATGGCTAGAAAAACCCTTTCTGAGCGTCGAGCTGACGCCTGTTCTGAACTAGAGATGGCTAAGACAAGGCTTGCAAAACTAGACAATGAGGCAGCAGAAAGAATTGCAAGAATTGCAATAAAATCAGGATTAGTTAATCTTGATCTCGCGGACGATCACATCCGGGAAGAATTCAACAGAATCGTGGAAAAGATAAGCAGGAGGAATTGATTATGAAGACAGCTCACCGCATCAGCGCTTTGGCCACTCAACTCAATGAACTGCAAGCCTGCCTCGGCCGAGCCAGTGGGCAATCTAGTAAGCGCATTGCGGAGGCCCAGCGCATCGCGGCCGAGCTAGCTTCTTCACTCGAAGAGTGGCACCTTGAGACGCTGCACATCCCTGAAACTGAACGTTGCCTCTATCGCACTCATAATCCTTATTACGCAGCCCACTGACGCCGCGCACCAACTTATAAAAAGCTCACTTCAGTGGGCTTTTTTCGTACGCAAAACGCATCAAACCGGACAGCCAATTCTCTTCCTTATAAAAGAAAAACCCTAGACAAGCCAGAGAGTTTCCATCATTAAAAGGGTTGATTACCGGACAGTTTCCGGACGCAACTCATTGCAACCTATGCGGATAGACTATTATCCGCATATTCAAAACAACGCCATATAGGAGAATAATCAAACCTCAAGCTAATACAAAATGAGGTATTCGGTATGGAAATAGAATCGCAGAAAACGTCAGTTTATGTCGCTCAGATATTCGGCCGAGGTGCGGCGCTAGCTGTGGCAATGGCAACCACAAGCCTTGGTGTAGTTCTCTACATGACACCTGCGCCGGCTTACGCCATCTACTGCTCTAATTGCTCGACGTTCTATCAACAGATGTTCGAGTACGCCGAGCAGGTCAACACGGCGCTGAACACCGCCGAGCAACTGCAAACGCAAATTCAGCAGTACCAAAACATGGTCACGCAGGGCACGGGCTTACCCGATTCGAAGTTCGGCAGCATCGCGGCTGACTTGAAAAGCGTGGTCAACATCTACAACCGCTCGCAGGTCTTGGGCCGCCAAATCCAGAACATGGATTCGCAATTCAACACGGTTTTTCCCGGATTCGAGTACTACCTGAATCAAGCAGCGAACTCGGCAGAGGTCCCGGCGCAGGATCGCTATCAAAAGTGGTCACAGCAGGGCCGCGACAACGTGAAAACGGCGATGAAAGCAGCGGATTTAAATACAGGAGCCTTCGAGTCTGAAGACGCTCAGCTAGCGCGCATGGTTTCACGTTCACAGTCAGCCGTGGGCCGAATGCAGGCGATTCAGGCAGGCAACGAAATCGCCTCACAAAATGTCCAGCAGTTGCAGAAGCTGCGCGATCTGGTCGCTACGCAAATCAACATGCAGGGCAACTATCTGGCTCAGCAGGGTGACCGTGCAGCAGCCAGCGAAGGTACCGAACAGCAGTTTGAAGCGCGCAAAAACACACGCGGTGGCGTGAAGGGGTACTGAGAATGACTATTTCGAAATGGCTCATCGCGTTGATCTGCTCCGGCTCTGCACTAATCGGTTCTATGGTCACCGTGGCGGTTCAAAGCGACAGCGAATGTATATCGGTGACTGAGCACCAACGGCAAGAGCGTGACGCTGATTTCTCGTTTGAAGGGCGCCCGAACACTCGCGGCGGCGTTAAGGGGTACTAGCTATGGATACTCGCCTACTATTGTTCCTCGTCTTGGCGAGTTCATTCGTGAGCGGAGATGCTATGGCCGCGACCGACCTTTCCCATGCCGACACATCGGTGCAGGGCCTACTCGACCTCGTTTTGCAGCAGTCGCACCAGTGGTCAGGAAAGCTGTATGACTATGCGATCAGATTATTCTGGCTGCTGGCCTCCATTCAATTCATTTGGACGTTCATACCTCTGATCATGAAACAAGCCGACTTCGGCGAGATTGTCGGCGAGCTGCTGCGCTTCGTCCTAGTGGTCGGCTTCTTCCTTGCTGTTATGAAGTACTCGGTGGAGTGGTCGTCTGCCATTGTCGATAGTTTCCGCGATGCGGCCGCGTCTGCGAGCGGCCTCGGGCGCGCATTAGAACCCGGCGATATGCTGGCGGTTGCACTGGATTTTGGCCGCACTATGGTAAAGGGCATATCAGTGTTTTCTCCGGCCAAAGGACTTCTGATCGCAGTATGCGCAATCCTTGTATTGGCGTGTTTCGCCTTCATCGCTGCATTCATGTTCGTAACGCTCGTAGAGTCTTACGTCATCATCAATGCTTCGGTGCTGTTCTTTGGCTTTGGCGGCTCACAATGGACGCGTGATTTTGCGATCGCCCCAATGCGCTTCACCGTGGCAATCGGAGCCAAGCTGTTCGTCTTAACGCTAATCGTCGGCTTGATCGTCCAGTCGGCCAAGCAGTGGTTGGCCGCCTACACCAATGACGAAGCGTCGTTGATGACGATGGTCGGTCTGGCCTTGGTGTGCTGCTATCTGACAAAGACTATTCCCGACCTGATCGGCGGCATGATTAGCGGCACGTCGATGGGTGGCGGGTCAGCCATCGGTGGTATGGCGGCCGCCGGTGCTGCCGGTGCAGCGGCGGCAATCGCAACCATCGCCACGGCCGGGGCGGCAGCTCCTGCTGCTGCCGGTGCTGCGGGTGCCGGAGGCATCAGCGGCGGCGGTCTGGCAGGGGCGATTAACTCCAGTTTTACCGGTGCAAGCTCCGCTGGTGCTGCCTCGCCAGTAGGTGGAGCTACGTCCCCCGGCGTAGGGTCTAGCACTGGCGGCGGCGCAGCGGCCAAGGCGGCGAGCTCCGCAGGTGCGAAGATTGGCGGTGGTGCAGCTACCCCATCGGCTGCGTCCAGCGACAGCGTCCAGCAGACCGCTAAGCAGGCCGGGAAGGCCGCACAGAGCGGCGGTGACAATGATCAGAAAGCAACACCGAAAGGGGGAGCTGTTAGTTCCGGTAGCGCACTGTCCCAAGCGGCCAATGGTGGTGCAAAAGCGCTTGGCGTAATTGCCTCGCTGACAGTGCCGGGCATGGAGAATGCGCACTCAGCGCCGCTTGGCGCTGATCTTCTACAGCCAGCTCCCATTGACTCCAGTTCGCCCACGTCCGCAGAGCCAACTGGGGAAGCCGCAGGCATGGAATCCAACCTCATTCGACCGGATACGAACACCAGCTCGAATTCAGGCCGCCTCGACGTTTCGAGCATAACCTCAAGCAACGACCAACCGGAGAAATAATCATGAATAGCATTCTAATGTTCGCTGGATTCGTAGTGCTCGCCTCCACCTTAGCCATTGGCATGTGGGCGTTCGGCCGTTGGCTGCGAAGCAAAGGCCACGGGCCATTGCTCGATAGACTGGATCGACAATGCACCGCGTTGCAGCTTCGAGTTAGCCCGCTGGCCCTTTCGGCTTCCTTTCACATGTTTTCTGGAGTGCAACATCTGAATCGCCTCCCTCTATTGGGTAGCAAGAGCAATGCTGCTCAATCCCAGCAAATTCTGACGGCGATCCGAGCGGCGCAGGAAGCCCAAAGGCTCGACTCCTCCGTCAACCGCTGACCCTACAACCCCCCGCCAGAGCGCGGGGGGTTGTTTCCCGGGGCCACCCAATCCAAGTAGTACGCACGGACTTGTCTCAGCTAACCCCTTCAGCCCCCCGCACGTAAGCGTAATCTCCCCCTGAGTTCGAAATCCAGGCCGCCTATTACTTCGGACCAGCACCCTACTGGCACTCCATCAGAACGACGACCCCAGACAGCCTTGATCCAACGCGCGGAAGGCTCTGCCATTAGTAATACGCACGGACTTTGAACACTTGGACCATCGGCCTGAACGGGCCGCCGTCAAAGCGCGGGGGCTTCGCCATTAGTAATACGGACGGACTCTGAACACTCTACGGCCGGAGCTTTGAGATAGCCCGAGACGGCTCCCACGGACACCGCCATTCGCTTAGCGATGGCTCGCACGCTCAGGCCTTCGTGTCTGAGGGCCTGCGCCTGCGCCTGCTTAGCGTTGGCAGCCTCAATGTAGGTTTCTCGGTCTACAGAACCGGCAGCTCGCCTCCGAAGCTCATGGCGCCTCCTATCGCGCTCTGCAGCCTCAACCCGACTGACAATAGTCTTGAGCTGGCGTTGTTCGTCGGCAGTGATCCCGAATAAGTTGATAAGGGTGTCGTTCTTCGGCGTGTACAGCGGCGCGTAGTCCTTGCCACCAAAGCTAACTTTCTCCCCGGCCTCATAGGCTTTGGCCTTGCTGAACAGGGTCATAAGCTCTTTCGAGCGGCTATTCCACTGCGGATCAAGTTCGCGGGCCAGCGCGGCCGCTTCGTGGTACATCTGCTTGCTGTTGGTCGCCCCGGACAGCAGCAGGAAATTCAATCGCCAAAACAGGTGCTGCATCCGGCGGCCTTCACCGACACCACCGCGCAGCTCGGCCAGCTTGCGCAGGTCTTCCAGCCGATCCCACGCGAGCTGTCGGCCGGAAAACCCGCGCAGATTGTCAGCTTTGCTGCCGGGCATCAAAAGGAAACGCTTTCCCGTTGTGCGCTGTTCGGCCTGTTTCTGTTGCTCCTGCCGTTGCTGCTCGATAGTCCATCGGGCTGCCGGTAGCAGGGCCTCGGCCAGATACTCGAAGTTGTAGCGGATCGGCTGACCATCAAGGCCGCTCTGGACGTGAACCACGCGGCAGACTTTGCCGCTCTTGCTGTTGACCGTCTCAACGGTACGCAGCACGCGGCTGGCGTCCTTGGCCATTGGGTCGGCCCCGACGTGCGCGAGGCGATCCACAAGGTAGCGTTGGCAGGCGTTCCAGCGGGGTAGGGCCTGTCGTGGAATGGTGCCTTCCAGCAACCACTTGGCCTGTATGCCCCGGCCGCTGTAGATCAGCACAGACGGCGGCGGCAAGCCCTCTTCGGCGCAGAAATATAGGACGGACGCGGCCAGTTGGTCAGGCGCTCGCCCAGCCAGCGCGGGCACGCGGTAGGTGTCGAGGTCGGCGAACAGCAGGCCAAGCCGCAGAAGATTAACGACTCGCCGATTGGGTCGGATGAACTCTGCCTGGGACATCCACGTGTCACGTTTTTTGTCCAACAAACTGAGCACTTTTGGCATATCAACCAAACGATGAGAGGACTGGCGCTTTTCACCCTGGGAGTCGACAAGCAACGAAAAAAAACCGGCTCTCGTCGTATCGTGGTACATCTGCGCTTCGTCCTGAGAACTGGAAAGCGCAAGCTGTAAACTTGCGCCTTTCAGCTCTACGAGGCCGTTTGCAGTGTCTGAGTAAGGACGCGATGTCGACCTTGTCTCAGGCCTGAACCCCACCGCTCAGACTGCCATTCCTGGCCTAGGGGCGGGGCCGAACTCCCTGCATGTATCAATCCACTCCTCTACCTCGGCTAAATCCCACACGACCTTGCGGCTACTCACCGCAATTCGACGTGGAAATTTACCCTTCTTTTCAAAGTTATAGATCGTGCGCTCACACAGCGGGATCATCGCCAAGAGTGTCTTTTTGTCGATTAGTTTTTTGCTCGATGAATGCATAGCTAGGCCCTATCAGTCACAGCGAATGTGTGCCTGATCGTGCCTTTAGGTGCCTATTGCTTCGACAGAATGATTGGCTAGAATGGTTGACATGAAAAAACAAACGACCATAGCTATTTGGGAGGGGTGTGATGCCTCCGTCGCAGAGGCCCTTCACCGATTCCTTGATCGCTGGGAGCCCTACTCCACAGCATCTAAACGCTATCCAATCGTTCGTCTGGTCGAAGAGCTTATCGACCCTGCCGTGGCGTCATATGCCGAAACGCTTCCATCGCGTTTTCAGGGCCATATACCCGGGGCAGGAACGAATGTAGCGTTCAGCGCGATTATCCAGCTTGTTGGCATTGCCGCTATGGTCCGCCTACAGCGTCAGCTGCTACGAGCTTTTGTTCTGACTCACGACAAGCAGTCGGGGGATGATCGCTGCTTCATTGCGACGCTTGAGACTTTGATAGAACTGGTGCTGGCATGTAAGCGCAAGCAGCCGTATACCAAGGATATGGACGGTTTGAACGGTCAACGCTTGAAGGGGTTTTGTAGATTCTGCGGCGCGCGAGCAGAGCTAGCATTGTTCGCAGAAGGTGAAGGTCAGCGTGACCTTGATGAACATCTACGCCTGAGCAACCTGTACTGCACCACCCACCGCCCAAAGACACCAGATGGACGCTGGAATCCGGCATACAGGCAAGCAATGAGATCTGTAGCGCAGTTCGACCTAGAGCTGGCCAGATTGAGCAGACAATGCGCGATACGAGCAGAGCCTAAGGCAAAGTCAGGTGACGAGCTCGTCGACGCTTATATCTTTCGATACATGCTTAGCCAAACCCTACACCTAGCGGACGAAGCGGAGCTAAGAAATCTCGCTCGACTAATGGTGGACATGAAGCTGACAGACCGAAGAAAGCAAATCCTCGTACTGCAAGAGTTCGGCTTCAACCAGTCAGAAATTGCTCGCAGATTGGAGATCGAGCGCCAAGCAGTATCCAAGGCTCTTCGCCATATTCCTGACTGCTTTCGATTTACGACAGCATGAGTGCGTCAAGATGAGTAATTGCTCCCCACATCTACACACGTTTGTATTCGACGAGTGCAGTTACTTGCATAGATCTGACCAGTGTTCGCATGGCCAACGGGCGAAAGCAGCCATCGACGACCGGTCGCTAGGACCTCAGAGCCACCCCTCACGGAGGACAGCTAACCGCCAAAAGCAGGCTGTCAGCTACATGTTGTCTTTGAAAGCAGTGTATAAGTCTGATTGCAAGGCGATTGAAAAAAGACTGAGAAATTTATACTGATTTTCATGGCGACAACACAACATTTGGTAATTAGCATTCTTAACCTTAGAGGAGGCACTATTTTTATATGAGCGATTTTGAAACCAAGGATAAAACTACGGGTAGTCCAGCCCAGCCTGGAATATCGAACTTTTTTGATATTCCTACAGATACCTTGAGGAAAGAATTTTCACTGCAGGAACTTTCAGAAAAAATTAACTCCCTAGTCCTTCCAGACTCAGGATTTAAGGAAATTTCCTCATGGGAGGAGTTCGAGTCTATTCGAGGGATACTTCGATTTCTTGCCAACTACAAAGAGCGAACAGAGAGCGAGTACTTTATTTCTCCCCAAGCGGAGCTAATCTACAACCTAGTTAACTTACAGGGTGAGGCTCAGCAAAAAGCTTTAGGCATCACCGTTGATCTGTATAAGTCAAACGCCAAGGCAAAAACTTGGCGGCGAAAATTGTCGTCGATTGTGCACCCTGACAAGTGTAAGCATTCAGGTGCCACGTCGGCTACAGAAGAGCTTAACCGATTGCATGAGGAGATGATTAAACATGGGCGATGAAGATAAGCAAATACGCCCACTTTTCAATAGTCGCCAAGGTATCGATTTCGACCTGAAGCAAAACTTGCCTGCCAATCTTAACCTCGGTGCCGCACGTCGCACATTTAATGCTTGGCAGTCAGGAACACTGACTGATTCAACGGGGCAGATTTGGTTAGATGAGCAGTGTCTAAGTGATATCTGGAGGACGGATCATGCAACTGCTGCATTTTTCGTAGGAGGCATAATACCTCGCGACAGAGCAAATTTTTCTGGTCGTCAGTGTGTGAGGTATTCAGCTGTGGTGTACAGACTTAACGAGATACTTCAAGGACCAATAACGAATAAGCGTCGCGAATACCTGCGCTTATCCGAAATCATCGGCCTGCACGCTCGGGACGCGAGTCAGGCCGAGGTGCTAAGACTGCAAAATTCAGAGTCTGTTAATGATGCCAAAAGGCGGTTGAAAGCGGATAGAATTCGAGCATACAACATTAAACTTGATGAACTTACTGGTCACACCTTGGAACTTAGCACTTGTGAATTTCACCATGTGCGACGACAGTCAGGACATTCCGATCTGATCGGTATGATTTGGAACGGACTGATAATAAATAAATCAACCCACAACGTCATCACCAGCAATAATATTTCTGACGAACATCAACTGTACACGCTCTGCATTTCAATGGCCTGGCTTACAGATTGGTACGAGCATTATAAAAGGGATGTGGCTGCGCACTATTTTGGAGGTGGACGGTACTGAGCGTTCACATCCTCGTATAAACTTGCGGAGACCTTTTCCAAGGAATACCTGAGCTTATTCCGAGCCCAGGGATTCCCGCGCGAAGGAGTATCTGGAATATAATCGTTCATCACCGAGAACTTTTACTTCATAACAGACTTTATTAAGATAGCTTTATCCAATTAGTGGCCAGTCGTGAATTACTGTTTTCTCCCTTCAGCTATGCGTACGATGGACTACATCGAATGCAAACGACTGGCAAATTGCAGAGCAATTTCCATCAAGCGATCCGCTGATATGAAGGGCGACTACGCAAGCTACCCATTGGTTTTCTGAGCTTTCTTAAGTGTCCATTCATCAATCATATCGGCCCAGTCCTGCAACATCGCACGACGCTGATCCCGGTACTCGGCCTTATTGTAGACTGCTCGAACACCTTTCTGCTCGTGCGCAAGACACTTCTCGATCCAATCGGAGTTGTAGCCCGCCTCATGCAACAGCGTGCTGGCCGTACGTCGCAGGTCGTGAGGACCGAACTTGCCTAGGGGCACCCCTTCCTTTTGGGCAAGGCGATAGGTCAGCGTCAGTACCTGGTTAATCGTGGCCGCACTCATTGGCAAATCAGAGTCGTAGCGTGACGGCAAAACGTAGTCTGAACCTCCTGCCAAGGTTTTCAACGCGATGAAGAAATCCAATGCCTGCTGGGAAAGAAACACCAAATGAGGGTTACGACGCTTCATCCGCTCTTTGGGGATCGTCCACAGCGCCTCGCTGAAATTGATCTCACTCCACGTCGCGTTGGTCAGCTCGCTCTTGCGCACCATCGTCAGCAGAAGGAGCTTTGCCGCAGCACGAACCGAAGTCGCTGTTCCGATCCGATCCATGTACTGGTACATCAGCGCAATTTCATCAGGCGTCAGCGCCCGATCACGTGGCTCAAATTTGGCGATGCTGGCAGACCTCACTAGATCCGCTGGGTTTTCAACCTTCTGGCCACGCTCAATGGCCCAGCGATAGACCTGTAGCACGATCTCACGGGAATGGACAGCAGTTGCAGGCGCCCCCCGCTCCACTATCGCATCAGTCAGCGCCCGCAGATCCTCATGAGTGATTTCAGCCAGCTTCTGATTGCCAAACTTCGGCTTCAATTCGCGCTCGTAGACTGATCGGCGCATGTCGCGTGTCGAATCCGCCATCTGATAGCCGCGCAGCCATTTTTCAGCCCAATCATCAAATGTCTCAGCACCCTTCGTGCGCGCCTTCGCACGCGCCTTCTCCTTAGCTGGCGACTTACCCGCGGCGATCATCTTCTTCGCCTCCCCTAGCCTCTCACGCGCCTCTGCCAGGGTGATCCCGCCCAAGCCATAACGACCGAAGGTGACGGTCTCCTGCCGGCCATTGATGGAGTAGTTGTAGCGAAAGGAGATTGAGCCGGCCGGTGTAACCGCCACGTACAAGCCATCGCGGTCAATCACCTTGTAGAGCTTGTCTTGCGGCTTGAGGTTTCGAAGCTTGGTATCAGTGAGCATGGCTTCCATTTATTCCATGAAAAAATACCATGCTCTGAAAGGCGCGGAAGAATGGGGCTTAACCCCAGTAAAACCGGGCCTCTTGGCTATCCCGATACCATGTCCATCCTGAAACAGGGGACATGGTATCAAGTGTCATGCATGGCATAGGATGCAGTTGGTACCCCGTACCATGCCATAAAAAAACTATGCTTGGCGATGCAAAACGCTGCCTGAACTTGCCAGACCCAAAAAGCCAAAAGCCCGCAATTACGCGGGCTCCAGGGCATTTCTTGCTAGATCGTGCCGGACAATGCCGGACGTCCGATCATTCCCACTCAATCGTCGCCGGCGGCTTGCTCGACACGTCATAAGTAACGCGCGAGATGCCTTCGATCTCGTTGATGATCCGCCCGCTGACCGTTTCCAGCAACTCGTAAGGCAGGTGTGCCCAACGTGCGGTCATGAAGTCCACGGTCTCGACGGCGCGCAGGGCCACGACCCAAGCGTAGCGACGGCCGTCACCGACCACACCAACCGACTTGACCGGCTGGAACACTACGAAGGCCTGGCTGGTCTTGTGATACCAGTCGGCTTTGCGCAGTTCTTCGATGAAGATGTGGTCAGCGCGACGGAGGATGTCGGCGTATTCCTTTTTCACTTCACCAAGGATACGTACGCCCAGGCCTGGGCCTGGGAACGGGTGGCGGTAGACCATGTCGTACGGCAGGCCGAGCTCCAGGCCGAGTTTGCGCACTTCGTCCTTGAACAGCTCACGCAGTGGCTCGACCAGCTTGAGGTTCATTTCCTCTGGCAGGCCGCCGACGTTGTGGTGCGACTTGATCACGTGGGCCTTGCCGCTCTTGGCGCCAGCCGACTCAATCACGTCGGGGTAGATGGTGCCTTGGGCGAGGAACTGGATGTTTTCCAGTTTGCTGGCTTCGGCATCGAATACGTCGATGAAGGTGCGACCGATGATTTTGCGCTTTTTCTCCGGGTCGGCTTCGCCTTCCAGGTTGCCCAGGAACTGAGCTTCGGCGTTAGCGCGGATCACCTTGACGCCCATGTTCTCGGCGAACATGGCCATCACTTGCTCACCTTCGTGCAGGCGCAGCAGACCGTTGTCGACGAATACGCAGGTCAACTGGTCGCCAATGGCGCGGTGCAGCAGCGCAGCAACCACCGACGAGTCGACGCCGCCGGACAGGCCGAGCAGAACGTTGGCAGTGCCGACCTGGGCGCGAACCTGAGCGATGGCATCTTCAACGATGTTGGACGAGGTCCACAGCGCTTCACAGCCGCAGATGTCAAGGATGAAGCGCGACAGGATGCGTCCGCCCTGCTTGGTATGGGTCACTTCAGGGTGGAACTGCACGCCGTAGTAGCCGCGGCTGTCGTCGAACATGCCGGCGATCGGGCAGCTTGGGGTGCTGGCCAGAACGTGGAAGTTCTCTGGCATGCGGGTGACCTTGTCACCGTGGCTCATCCATACATCGAGACCGAATACGCCGTCGGCGTCTACATGGTCTTCGATGCCGTCGAGCAGGCGGCTCTTGCCGACCACGTCAACGCGGGCGTAGCCGAATTCGCGCAGCTCGGAGCCTTCAACCTTGCCGCCCATCTGCTCGGCCATGGTCTGCATGCCGTAGCAGATGCCCAGCACTGGTACGTTGAGGTCGAACACCGCTTGCGGTGCACGCGGGCTGTTGGCTTCGTGGACCGACTCTGGGCCGCCAGCGAGGATGATGCCGCGCGGGTTGAATTCGCGGATCGCTTCATCGTCCATGTCGAACGGGTGCAGCTCGCAGTAGACACCGATCTCGCGCACGCGGCGGGCGATCAGCTGGGTGTACTGGGAACCGAAGTCGAGGATCAGGATGCGGTGAGCGTGAATGTCGAGGGCCATGACTCAATCTCGTCAGTGGAAATCGGAAACAACACGGGGCTGTCGTAACAGCCCCGCTTGCTAATGATGCTGGAAGCCTCAGCCTACGCGGTAGTTTGGCGCTTCCTTGGTGATCTGCACGTCATGCACGTGGGACTCGGCCATGCCGGCACCGGTGATGCGTACAAACTCAGGCTTGGTGCGCATCTCTTCGATGGTGGCACTGCCGGTGTAGCCCATGGACGAACGCAGGCCGCCCATCAGCTGGTGAATGATTGCAGCCAGTGCGCCCTTGTACGGTACGCGGCCTTCGATACCTTCCGGAACCAGCTTCTCGGCGCCGGCCGAGGAATCCTGGAAGTAACGGTCGGACGAACCTTGCGCCTGAGCCATTGCACCGAGCGAACCCATGCCGCGGTAAGCCTTGTAGGAACGACCCTGGAACAGCTCGACTTCGCCTGGTGCTTCTTCAGTACCGGCAAACATCGAACCCATCATCACGCACGAGGCGCCAGCGACGATGGCCTTGGACAGGTCACCGGAGAAGCGGATGCCGCCGTCGGCGATCAGTGGTACGCCGGTGCCTTCGAGGGCAGCGGCAACGTTGGCGATGGCGCTGATCTGCGGCACGCCGACACCCGCGACGATACGCGTGGTGCAGATCGAGCCTGGGCCGATACCGACCTTGACTGCGTCAGCGCCGGCGTCAGCCAGGGCCTTGGCGGCAGCACCGGTGGCGATGTTGCCGCCGATCACCTGCACGTGTGGATAGGTTTCCTTGACCCAGCGAACGCGGTCGATCACGCCTTTGGAGTGACCGTGGGCGGTGTCGACCACCACCACGTCAACCCCGGCAGCAACCAGCGCAGCAACGCGCTCGCCGGTGTCCTTGCCGGTGCCGACCGCAGCGCCGACGCGCAGACGACCCTGGTCGTCCTTGCTCGCCAGCGGGTAGGCCTTGGCCTTTTCGATGTCCTTGACGGTCATCATGCCCTTGAGGCTGAAGTTGCCGTCTACGATCAGAACTTTTTCCAGGCGGTGCTTGTGCAGCAGCTCGCGGACTTCGTTCTTGTCGGCGCCTTCGCGGACGGTGACCAAACGCTCTTTCGGCGTCATCACATCACGCACCTTGGCGTCCAGACGGGTCTCGAAGCGCACGTCACGGGAGGTGACGATACCGACCAGGTCGCCATTGGCCAGCACCGGAACACCAGAGATGTTGTTCAGGCGGGTCAGGTCGAACAGGTCACGCACGGTGGCGTCGGCTTCGATGGTGATCGGGTCCTTGACCACGCCAGCCTCGAACTTCTTGACCTTGCGCACTTCGCTGGCCTGTTGTTCGATGGTCATGTTCTTGTGGATGATGCCGATACCGCCTTCCTGCGCCATGGCGATGGCCAGGCGGGCTTCGGTAACGGTGTCCATGGCAGCGGATACCAGCGGAATGTTCAGCTCGATGCCACGGGTCAAACGGGTCTTGAGACTGACTTCATTGGGCAGTACCTCGGAATAACCAGGTACAAGGAGAATGTCGTCGAAGGTCAGTGCTTCTTGGCTGATACGCAGCATCGCGGGGGCTCCCGGGCGGGAAAATTGGAAGCGCGCCATTATACTCATCCACGGCGCGCCACTCAATGCAAAATAAGGGCCTTCGGTCAGGCCTGTGGCAGTTTTACCTGCACCACGGCTACCGGATGGTCGAGCCAGTCGGCAAACGCGGCGAGGAAGGTCGAGGTAAAACCGGCCTCGCCCCAGTTGTTGAAGATGAACCCCAGGTTGGAAAAGGCACATGGCTGCAGGAATAGAAAGCCATTGATATCGTCTTCGAAGGCGCACAGCGGGCAGGTGAAGTTGTCGCTCACCCCCGGCATCCACTCCTCCAGGCTGTCGAACAGCGGCTCGCCGACTTCGCGCCGGCACTCCGGGCAGCCGGCTTCTTCAAGAAAGCCTTCGGTCGGCGTATAGATGCAGCGCTTGAGCATCACTTCCAGGCCGTTGACCGGCTGATCGAACGGCAGCAGCTCAGGCCGCAGGGCGATCTTGCGCGCGCCTGGCGCCAGCGCGTAGGCCATGCGATTGCCGCTGCGCCCACAGGTGCTCAACTGCTCCTCGACGATTTTCTCCCTGACCAGCCAGCGCAGGATCGCCCGCGCGCGGGCCTCGTGCACCGGGACGGTGGACAGCTTGGGGACGATGATGCTCTGGGTGTTCATGAACAAGGCAGGCCTGGGACTTCAATAATCGGCCAATTCTACCCCCTGCTCAGCTCGTCAGGTAGCGAACAATCAAGGCCACACCGCTGGCCAGTACCAGCCAGGTCACCAGCCGCACGAAGGCTTCGCGGGAGAGTTTGAAGCTCAACCGACGGCCGATCCAGGTGCCCAGAAACATCACTGGCAGTAAGCACGCCGCCAGCAACAGCAGGCTTATGTCGGCATACACCCCGGCGATAACGAACAACGACAGGCGCACGATGGTGCTGCAGCTGATCAGCGCGCACTGGGTCGCGCGGGCCTCATCCTTGGAATCCAGCCGTGCATTCAGGTAGATCGCATAAAGGAAACCACCACTGCCGAACATGGCGCCGAACAGCCCGCCGACGGTTCCCATGGGCACCGCCCAGAGCGGATTCAGACGTGTCGGCCGGGTTTTGATCGCCAGGCCATAAATGGCATAGGCCGTAACAAACACGCCCATCAGCAGCAACAGCAGGTCTGATTTGAGCTGCAACAAAAACACCACGCCCAAAATGCAACCGATAGCCATGAACGGCAGCAGCCGCAGCAACTCGGTGCGGGCGACGTCCTTGCGCGACGGCAGCAGGTTGCCAAACGCCGCGATGAAGTCGAGCAGCACCAGCAGCGGCACCACCTTGGACAGCGGCATGAAATGAATCAACACCGGCGCTGCAATCAACGCCGTACCAAAGCCGGCAATGCCGAACACGATGTAAGCGGCGCTGACCGCGAGCAGCACGGGTAGCCAGTCGAGGCCGGTAAACGGCAATTGAGCGAGCATGCAAGTCCCTCCCTGGGCAATGCGCAAAGGTAGCATTCCAGCGCATGCTCGGTGCAGAGGGCGATGCACAAGCCGGCCTTGTCCTTTATGATGCCGAACATGATCAAAGACCCTTTCGAACGACTCGGCCTCGACCGCGAGGTCCTCACCGTCAGCCAACTCAACGGCCGCGCCCGCGTGCTGCTCGAGGACGTGTTCCGCAACGTCTGGGTTGAGGGCGAGATTTCCAACCTGGCCCGGCCCGCCTCTGGCCACATCTACTTCACCCTCAAGGACAGCGGCGCGCAGGTGCGCTGTGCGCTGTTCCGGCAGAACGCCACGCGCGTGCGTCAGGCACTGCGCGATGGCCTGGCAGTGCGCGTGCGCGGCAAGGTCTCGCTGTTCGAGGGGCGTGGCGACTATCAGCTGATCCTCGATACGGTCGAACCGGCTGGTGACGGCGCCCTGCGCCTGGCCTTCGAAGCGCTGAAAGAGAAACTCAGCGCCGAAGGCCTGTTCAGCACCGAGCGCAAGCAGCCACTACCGGCGCACCCACAACGGATCGGTATCATCACCTCGCCGACCGGCGCGGTGATCCGCGACATCATCAGCGTGTTTGGCCGGCGCGCGCCGCAGGTCGAGCTGAACCTGATCCCGACTGCCGTGCAGGGCCGCGAGGCGATCAACCAGATCGTGCGCGCCCTGCGCCTGGCCGACAGCCGTGGCTTTGATGCCCTGATCCTGGCCCGTGGCGGCGGTTCGCTGGAAGACCTCTGGTGCTTCAACGAAGAAGCGGTAGCGCGAGCGATTGCCACCTGCGTGACGCCCATCGTCAGTGCTGTAGGCCATGAAACCGACGTTTCGATCAGTGACTTCGTCGCCGACGTACGCGCACCCACGCCGTCCGCTGCCGCCGAGCTGCTGGCCCCGGACAGCAGCGGTTTGCAGCTGCGCCTTGAGAGCCTGCGACGGCGGCTGTTGCTACGGATGCAGAACCGCCTGAGCCATGACCGCCTGCGCGTCGAAGGCCTGGCCCGCCGCCTGCGCCATCCCGGCGAACGCCTGCGCCAACAGGCGCAGCGTCTGGACGATCTGGACATGCGCCTGCGCCGCGCCTTTGCGCTGAACATGCGCGCACGTCAGGAGCGCCTCGGCCGCCTCGACACGCGCCTGGCCGCGCAGCATCCGGGGCGCACGCTGAAGTTGCTCGGCCAGCGCCTGGACAGTCTCGCCGAGCGCCTGCCACGAGCCATGCGCGAAACCCTCAAGGACCGCCGCCAACGCTTCCAGGCCCAGTTGCAGACCTTGCAGGTGGTCAGCCCGCTGGCGACCCTGGCGCGTGGCTACAGCATCCTCCTGGATGAGCGCGGCCAGGCCATCCGCAGCGCGGCGCAGACGCGCAACGGTCAACGCCTGACCGCTCGCCTCAACGAAGGTGAGCTGCAGGTGCGGGTCGAAGACAACCACCAGACTCCGGTCACCCTTTCGCTATTGGATTGACACATGCCCCGTTTGCTCGCCCCGCTGCTTGCCCTGTCCTTGCTGCTGCTGACCACTGCGGCCCAGGCCAGCTACATCACCCGCACCCTCAACAAACCAGTGCCGGGCGGCGTCGCCGTGGTCGACCTGGGCCCTGCTGCCAACGCTCCACAAGCGCGCTTTGACGGCAAGCCGGTGCTGGTGGTCAAGGAGCAGGACAACTGGCTGGCGATCGTCGGCATCCCGCTGACGCAGAAGCCCGGCACTGCCACCCTCAGCCAGGGCAACCGCAGCCTGCCGTTCACCGTCGGCAGCAAGAAGTACCCCGAGCAGCACATCACCCTGAAGAACAAGCGCCAGGTCAACCCAGACCCGGCCGACCTCAAGCGCATCGACCGCGAGCTGGCCGAGCAGATCAAGGCCTACCGCAGCTTCAGCCCGGCCCTGCCGAGCAACCTGATCCTCGACAAACCGGTCAACGGGCCGCTGTCGAGCAAGTTTGGCGTGCGCCGCTTCTTCAACGGTGAAGAGCGCAATCCGCATGCCGGGCTGGACTTTGCCGTACCCGCCGGGACGCCGATCAAGACCCCAGCCAACGGTACGGTGATCCTGATCGGTAACTACTTCTTCAATGGCCAGACCGTGTTCGTCGACCACGGCCAGGGCTTTATCAGCATGTTCTGCCACATGTCGAAAATCGATGTGAAGAATGGCCAGCAGCTGCGCCGTGGCGACGTGGTTGGCCGGGTCGGCGCGACCGGTCGCGCCACCGGCCCGCACATGCACTGGAACGTCAGCCTGAACGATGCGCGGGTTGATCCGGCGATTTTCATCGGGGCGTTCCAACCCTGAGCGCAGGCCAGGCAAGAGCTTCCCTGCCACCGGGAAGCTCTTGCGCTGATGAAATGGACTGCGCAATTTAATCGGGTTCTGAATTTGATCGCAGCGATTCAATCTCGCCAACTGCACATTCTTGAACATTTATCTCAATTATTTTTCAAGGCTTGCCAACCCTCACCGCTGTGGTTAGGGTTGAAGCCATGAAAACCTCCAGCACCCTCATTTTGCTCCGCCAACACCGCAGCCTCTGCTTGGTCAGTGCCCGACTACCAGGGTGAATCGCGTCGCCTCGCCTATTCATCTCGTTATCGTCCGGCAGGCCCGATCTCGGCCGCACCCAAAAGGATTATTCGCATGACCATGCTTAAAGACCCGTCGAAGAAATATCGCGCCTTCCCCACCATCGATTTGCCCGATCGCACCTGGCCATCCAAGACCATCACCGAAGCGCCGATCTGGTGCAGCTCGGACCTGCGTGATGGCAACCAGTCGCTGATCGAGCCGATGGATGCGGAGAAGAAGCTGCGCTTCTGGAAGACGCTTGTGCAGGTTGGCGTGAAAGAAATCGAAGCGTCGTTCCCCTCTGCCTCGCAGACTGATTTCGACTTCGTGCGCACCTTGATCGAAGGCGGCCACATCCCGGATGACACCACCATCCAGGTACTGACCCAGGCCCGCGAAGACCTGATCGCACGCACCTTCGAGTCGCTGCGTGGGGCGAAAAAGGCCATTGTTCACCTGTACAACGCAACCAGCCCGTCGTTCCGCCGCATTGTCTTCAACCAGGACAAGCAAGGCGTCAAGGACATCGCCGTCAACGCCGCCAAGCTGTTCGTCAAATACGCAGCGCAGCAGCCCGAGACGCACTGGACCTTCCAGTACTCGCCAGAGACCTTCAGCGCCACCGAACTGGAGTTCGCCAAGGAAGTCTGCGACGCCGTGACCGAGGTGTGGAACCCGACGCCTGAACACAAGATCATCTTCAACCTGCCAGCTACCGTTGAAGTGGCCACGCCGAATATCTACGCCGACCAGATCGAGTGGTTCTGCCGCAACGTCAATCGCCGCGACAGCGTGATCATCAGCCTGCACTGCCACAACGACCGTGGCACTGGCATTGCTGCCACCGAACTGGGCCTGATGGCCGGTGCCGACCGCGCCGAAGGCTGCCTGTTCGGCAACGGCGAGCGCACCGGCAACGTCGACCTGGTGACCCTGGCGCTGAACCTCTACACCCAGGGCATCGACCCACAGCTGGACTTCTCCGACATCGACGGCGTGCGCAAGGTCGTCGAGGAATGCAACCAGCTGCCAGTGCACCCGCGTCACCCGTACGTCGGCGACCTGGTTCACACTGCGTTCTCCGGCTCGCACCAGGACGCCATTCGCAAAGGCTTCAGCAAGCAGCAGGAAGGCGAGCTGTGGGAAGTGCCGTACTTGCCGATCGACCCGGCCGACATCGGCCGCAGCTACGAAGCGGTGATCCGCGTCAACAGCCAGTCGGGCAAAGGCGGCATCACCTACTTGCTTGAACAGGAATACGGCATCAGCCTGCCGCGCCGCATGCAGATCGAGTTCAGCCAGGTCGTACAGGGTGAAACCGATCGCCTGGGCCTGGAAATGACCGCCCAGCAGATCTACAAGCTGCTGCACAAGGAGTACCTCCAGGCCAACGCCCCGTACGCCCTGGTCAGCCACCGCCTGCAGGAAGAAAACGGCAGCAGCAAGGTCGAAGTGGAAGTAGCCGGTGAAGGTGAAACCAACCTGCACTGGCACGGCAAGGGCAATGGCGCGCTGGAAGCACTGGCGGCCTGCATGCCGGTTGCGGTAGAAATCATGGACTACAACGAGCATGCCATCGGTGCCGGCACCAACGCCAAGGCTGCCGCCTACATCGAGCTGCGCGTTGCCGGTGGCCGCCCGGTGCATGGTGTGGGTATCGATGAAAACATCACTACCGCAAGCTTCAAGGCGCTGTTCAGTGCCCTGAACCGCTCACTGAGCCAGGAACAGGCGCAAGCCGCCTAAGGCCACGGCCTGTGCAAAAGCCCGCAGCGATGCGGGCTTTTTTGTGCGCGTGGGTTTATTGCCGGGGCCATCATTTTGCCGCGAAGACTGGATATACTGCTGCAGCCCTTTCCCACTCATGCAAGGACCCCCATGAGCCAGCTGCAGGACTGCTACCGATGAGTGTCTCGCTAAGCGAGCAGATGGCGGCAATGGCACTTGTCGATCAGCTTCGCCATCGCGAGATGGAAATCCAGGAGTACCTCGACCTGCCGCAACGCCGCGCCGATGTGGCCGAGCGCATCCGTACCTACTACAAGAACAACGGCATCCGCTTTAACGACGCCCAGATCGAACAAGGTGTGCACCAGTTTTTCTCGAGCAGGCTGATGTTTGAAGCACCGCCCCTGAGTCGCAAGCAACGCCTGCTGGTGCGCCTGATCATGGCACGGCGGTTGTTGCTAACCTGGGCCTTCACCCTACTACTGTTTGGCCTGCTGATCCTCGGCGGCAACGCCCTGATGGAGCAGCGCGAGAATCTCAGTGCGCTCAATGTCAGCGAAAGCCAGGACTATCAGCAGCGACTGCTCGCCCGCCTCAACGCCATGCCGTTACCTGCCGACGATCCTAGAGTGGTAATTCCATGACTCCGATCGCACTCAGTCGCGCCCTCGAAGACAATTCGCATCAGGCCGAACAGCAACTGCGCGAGGCCGAACAGGCGTTGTATGCAGGGTCCGATTACGAGGCCCAGCTCGAACACCAGATAGCCTCGAAGCTGGGCGATATCGCCAGCCTGCAACTGCAAGACACCTCCGGGCTGGATGCACGCGCCCGCCAGCAGTTGGAACAACGCGAGCAGGCCCAAGCCGCACTGTTGAGGGCCCTGCAGCAGGCCGAGCAGATCATCGCCAATACGCTGGCCAAACACTATGCACTGTGCGAGGACATCGCTAAGCTCGAGGCCCAAATGCATGAGCAGCTTGAACAGGACCCTGAGTCGCGCCAGTTGCTCAGAGAGCTTGAGGCAGCCCAGCAGGCCGAACGTGGCGGCAACAGCAGCTACGAAGAGATTCGCAATGAGTGTACGAGCAAGTTGCAGGACTACGCCGGCAGCCGACTGTACAGTTTCCTCAAAGCGCGCAACTACGGCACCGAACGCTATCGCCCCAAGCCACTGCAGCGCCCGCTCGACAACTACCTGGCCAGGTGCGTCGACTTTCACCGCAACCAGGCCAACGAGCAGATTCTGCTGACCATGCAAGCGCGCAACGAAACCGTGCGCCAGGCCCGCGGCGCCCTGCTCGAACAACTGCAGACGCAATACCAACGGCAACTGGAGCAAGCTCGCGAAGTGCTCGGCATGCAAAACCTGCTGGCTGAGGAGCAGATGCTGAGCGCTCTGCTGAGCGAATCAAAAGCCCGCGCCACTTCGCTGCAGGTGCAGTTGCACGAGTTCGCCGAACAGCGCGACCCGTACTTGGCGAGCATCCGCCAGACCATCACCGAGTGGCTCAAGGCCCGCCCCCTGGCCGAGCTGATCGCAGCCGCCGCGCAAACCCCGGACACCTGTGACGACATGCTCGTGGCCGAGTTGCAGCTGCTGCACGGGCGCCTGAACGCGTTCCGGCAAGGCCAGAAAACCCTGCAGGACCGAATAGCGGATAAGCGCCGGTATTACGAGCGAGCAAAGGCCATCGAGCACGGCCTGCGTACCGAGCACTTCAAGGACGCTTACCACGAATACACGCTGCGTCACCCCATCGAGCAGATTCTCGGCGAGTACATGCGCGGTGCCGCCGACCAGCGGGCCATTGAAGACACGCTCAACGAGGGTCGCATGTACATGCCGCCGAGCCATCGTGATCTTACGTACATCTGGGATTCGTACAGCTCCGGCGACGCTGCCGGCAGGTCCAGCGGCGACAGCGGTTCCTGGACTTCCAAAAGCTCCAATGGTTGGCGGGACCCGCACTAAACACATTCGTTGAGCTATCCCATTCAGCCCCCTACTCATGCAAGGACTCCCATGAGCCAATACCTCGAACGCGCCCTCGAAGGCCTGCGCAAACTTGGCATTTCCTTTGGCCAGCCAGCGCCACCTGCACCGGTACTGATGCTGCTGAACAAGGTCGCGCACTATGACAACCAGCGCATCACCGGCATCGCCGCGGTGTTGCAGCAGGCCACCCTGTTCAACCAGACCGTGCGTGAACAGATCGCCGGCATGGACATCTCCGACCGCTACATGAACGTCACCGACAGCTTCACCTCGATTCGTGAAGATGCCGCCGCCATGGCGTCGTGGATGGACGACGGTCGCCTCGATACCCTCGAGCGGCTGAAGATGGGCTGGATGCACATGGTCCGTGGCTCGATCCCGAGCCGCTTCGAGGACATCCGCAAGCACTACCTGGACGTCAGCGCAGCCGCCAGCGACCAGATCAGCCGCGAAAGCCAGATTCTGGAGTCGTACACGGACTTCCGCCTGGCGATGAAAACCGCCGAAGTGGACGCACAGGAAGTGCTCACCCTGGCCGCCAAGGCACTGCAGCAGCGCACCGAGGCACTGGACGCAGCCAACGTCAGCGTAACGGCCGCCGAAGGTGCAGAACCTGCCCGCCGCGCCGCGCTGGAACTGAGCCGCGACGAGGCAGTTCGGGCGTTGCAGGACGAAGACAAGCGCTACCAGATCATCAAGGACATCGCCGATGATCTGCGCGTGGGCTACAACACCGCCGAGATGGTGTTTGCCCGCATCAGCCAGGTGCATGTGGTCAAGGAGCGCCAGTACCAGCGCATGGTGTCGTTCTTTGCCACCAACGAAGTGGTGCTCACCAGCCTGGCGGTGTCGTTCACTGCCAACAAGGGCATGGCCGAAGCCACCCACACCCTGAACGCCACCACCGACGGCATCAACAAGGGCCTGGAAACCTTGGGCGAGTCGGGCAGCAAGCAACTGGAAGCAGCAGTCAAAGCCAGCTATGGCTCGACCCTGAGGGTGGAATCGGTGCGCGCCCTGGCCCAGGCTACACTGGACTTCCAGAGCGAAATGAAAGGCCTGACCGCCACCTACCGCGCCGAGTCGACCAAAGCCGCGCAGGAAATCGCCGACGCCGTCGAAGATGCCAAGCGCGCGTTCTCTGCGCTGCTGACCAAAGCAGCGCAGTAACACCCCGCCACCTGGCGGCCCCGTCCGGGGCCGCTTCTGGATTTGTCTGGATACACCGCCCGCGCGCATACCCTGACAGCGCTAAACGTCCAGCTATTTACTGTGACGCGACAACTAATTAAACATGCACTGACATGGATCAACACTTTGTTTATTGCACTAAAGTTGGGCAGCAAATTCTCCGACGAAATACGTCGCTTCTTACCTTCGCTTTATTTGATTAAACATTTAACATAGTGGCTGCGTGCCACCAATGACAACAACAGCTTTGGCACTCGCCATATTTACTTCTGCTCACAAGTATATCGAGGCCAAAGCCAATGTTGACCAACGCACCGCTACGCCAGAAACTGTTGTTGATATTGCTGTTCCCCCTGCTCGGCTTTCTGGTGCTAGCCGGCCTGTTTCTGAACGACAACCTGCGCACCCTGCGGGACATGCAGGCCACCGTCAGCGCCAGCGGCACTGCCCAGTCGATCAGCCAGCTGATCACCCGCCTGCAACGCGAGCGTGGCGCCAGCGGCGTGTTCATCCGTAGCCTGGGCAAGAACAGGGCGATCGCCTTGGGCAGTTTCGCCAGGACAGCAGCGCTGCACTGGAAACACTGCGCAACCTGCCGGAAAAATCCGCTGAGTTGAGCCAGACACTAAGCAGCCTCGAGCAACTTTCAGCGCTGCGTGGCCAGGTCGACGGTTTGAGCATCGACAGCACGCAATCCAGTCTACGTTATACCGAACTTATTCAACAGCTGATCGGCTATACCCATTCATTGGAAAACCGCGTCACCGATACTGCCGTGGTACAAGCGCTCAGCGCGCTCAATCAATTTATCGAACTCAAGGAGCGCGCGGGCCGTGAGCGCGTTATCCTCGGCCTGGCATTCAATCAGGATCACTTCGATGCGGCACTGTTATCGCGCTTTAGCCGTAACCTGGGTGAATTCACCGCTTATAGCGAAGGTTTTTTGCGCAAGGCACCCGCCGGCGTATTGAGCCAATACCAGAACGCTCTGCAAAGCTCGGCAGCGCTGGAAGTGGCAAAACTGCAGAAACTGGGTTTCGACGTACCGCTGGGCCAGCCTCTGAATACCAAGCCTGAAGCCTGGTTTGAACTTGCGACCCAACGCATCGACCAAATGAGCGAAGTCGAAACCAGCCTGGCGCAGACCGTCGGCCAACTTGCCGACCAGGCCCGCAGCGGCGCCGCCCGCGCGCTCTGGCTGACCGCTATTGGTGCAGCGCTGGCGCTGCTCTGCGTGGCCCTGCTGGCATCACTGATCATCCGCAGCATGGGCCGGGCGGTGCATGACATCAACGCCACCCTGAATGCCCTGGCCGGCCGCGATCTGACCGCACGCACCCACTATCGCAGCCAGGACGAATTCGGCCAGATCGCCGCCAACCTCAACCGCATGGCCCAGGAGATCACCGAGATCGTCCAGGAGATCGGCAGCGCGACTGCTCAGGTGGCCACGGCTGCCGAAGAGTCGTCGACCGTCACCCTGCAAACCAGCCGCAGCGTCGAACAGCAACGCCAGAGCACCGAACTGGTTGCCACCGCGATCAATGAAATGAGCGCCACCGTGCGCGACGTGGCCCAGAGCACCAGCGATGCAGCCAACCTCTCCCAGCAGATCCATGGCAGCACCGTGGTGGGCCGCGAGGAGATCGAAACCACCATCACGCTGATCCGCGAGTTGTCCAGCCAGGCCCAGCAGACCGCCACCATCATCGATGAGCTTAAGGACGAAAGCGACGCCATCACCTCGGTGCTGGACGTGATTCGCGGCATCGCCGAGCAAACCAACCTGCTCGCCCTCAACGCCGCCATCGAGGCCGCCCGCGCCGGCGACCATGGCCGTGGCTTTGCTGTCGTCGCCTCGGAAGTGCGCACGCTGGCTCAGCGCACTCAGGAGTCGACCGGCAATATCCAGCAGATGATCAGCAACCTGCAGGCAGGCTCGGACCGCGCCAACGCCTCGATGCTGGAGACCCTGAGCAAGGCGCAGTCAGGCGCCGAGCGGATCGGTAGGGCCGGCGAATTGCTCGGCAATATCGCCGAAGGCGTGGCCACCATCAACGACCGTACTATCCAGATCGCCTCGGCCGCTGAAGAGCAGAGTGCGGTCTCGGAAGACATCAGCCGCAACGTCAACGAGATCAACGACCTGGTCATCCAGGTCAGCGCCGGCGCCCAGCAGACCGCCGTCACCAGCCAGGAACTGGCGCGCCTGGCCGAGCATCAGCAGCAACTGGTCAGCCGCTTCCGCCTGGCCTGACTGCCAGCAGCTTTATCCAAGGCAAAAAAAAGGGGCGCTGACCAAGCGCCCCATAAGCCGTGCAGCACACAACGAATTCAATCAGTCGAACAATGCCAGCGCCTCGGCGCTGCATTCGGTAATGCGGTTCCAGTCGCCGGTCTTGATCCAGCTGCTGTCAAGCATCCAGGTGCCACCCACGCACATCACGTTGTTCAGCGCCATGTAGTTGCGCACATTGCCTGGATTGACGCCGCCGGTTGGGCAGAAGCGGATATCGCCAAACGGCCCGCCAAAGGCCTTGATCGCTGCCACGCCACCGCTGATTTCGGCTGGGAACAGCTTGAAGCGGCGGTAACCGAGGGCGTAGCCCTGCATGATCTCCGACGGTGTGCTGATGCCTGGCAACAGCGGAATGTCACTCTCTACACCGGCAGCGAGAATGTCGGCAGTGATCCCCGGGGTCACCACAAACTGCGCGCCTGCGGCCTGGACAGCAGTGAACATGCTGCGATCAAGCACAGTGCCGGCGCCGATGCACAGTTCCGGGCGCTGCTCGCGCAGCACTTCAATGGCCTTCAAGCCATGCTGCGAGCGCAGGGTTACTTCCAGCGTGCGAATGCCGCCAGCGGCCAGCGCATCGGCCAGCGGCAGGATGTCCTGCTCACGGGCGATGGTAATCACCGGCAGGATCCGTGCAGCGGCGCAGATCTTATCGATCCGCGCGGTTTTTTCGGCCATCGACAGCAAAGGCTGGGGGCGTTCAAGGGTGGTCATGACAGTGGATCCTTGGCTCATGGGCACCAGTAGATGCTCAGGGGGTCGTGAAGAAAGGCGCGAATCGGCATTTCGCTGGGGTCATCGCCCGCCAGCGCGGCGCGCAGGGTCGCCAGCTTGCCGGCCCCCTGCACAGACAAAGCAGTAAAGGCAGCGCTGGCCAGCAAGGCGCGGGTCATGCTCAGACGCTGATGCGGCACGCTGGGCGCAAGCATCGGCAACACTCGCTGCTCGCCAACCTTGGCCAGACCCTGGCGCAACAACGGGCTGGCCGGGAACAGCGAGGCGGTATGGCCATCGTCACCCATGCCCAGCACCAGTACGTCGATCGGCGGCAACTCGGCGAGGGCTTGATCGGCCTGCTCGGCGGCGGCCTCAAGGTTGCCGGCGTTTTGATACAGGCCGATGAAACGGGCCTTGGCCGCCGGGCCTTTGAACAGGTGCCGGGCCAACAGGCCAGCATTGCTGTCGGCATGCTCGACCGGCACCCAGCGCTCGTCGGCGAGGCTGACGGTGACCTTGGTCCAGTCCAGCTCGGCGCTGGCCAGCTGTTCGAGAAACGGCACCGGGCTACGCCCGCCAGACAACACCAGGCAGGCCTGGTCTTTACTGGCAATGGCCTGGCGCAGACGCTCGGCGACATCCGCCGCCAGGCGTGCAGCCAACGCCTCGGCATCAGCCAGTTGGTGCGTCGTGACGACGCTAGGCAGTTGCAGTTCAGATATCGCCATACCATGACCTCCCATCACGTGTAATCAGTGCAATCGAGCTCATCGGCCCCCAGGAACCGGCCGCGTAGGGCTTGGGCGCGTCACCGGCGTTTTTCCAGCCAGCGATCAGCTGATCGCACCACTTCCAGGCATATTCGATTTCATCCTTGCGCACGAACAGGTTCTGGTTGCCGCGCATCACTTCCAGCAGCAAGCGCTCGTAGGCATCCGGAATCCGCGCACTGCGCCAGGTGTCGGAAAAATTCAGTTGCAGCGGGCCGCTGCGCAGTTGCATGCCCTTGTCCAGGCCCTGCTCCTTGGTCATCACCCGCAGCGAAATACCTTCGTCCGGCTGCAGGCGGATGATCAGCTTGTTGCCGATCTGCAAGCGCTGTTCCGGAGCGAAGATATAGTGCGGGGTTTCCTTGAAGTGGATGACGATCTGCGACAGCTTGCCGGGCATGCGCTTGCCGGTGCGCAGGTAGAACGGCACCCCCGACCAGCGCCAGTTGCGGATATCGGCACGCAGGGCGACGAAGGTTTCGGTGTCGCTCTGGGCGTTGGCATTGTCTTCTTCGAGGTAGCCCGGCACTGGCTTGCCATCGCTGTAACCGGCGATGTACTGGCCGCGGACCACGGCGGTGCTGAGGGCCTCGCCAGTGATCGGCGCCAGAGCCTTGAGCACCTTGACCTTCTCGTCGCGGATACTGTCGGCCGAGAGGTCGCTGGGCGGGTCCATGGCAATCAGGCAGAGCAGCTGCAGCAAATGGTTCTGGATCATGTCGCGCAGCTGGCCGGCCTTGTCGAAGTAGCCCCAACGGCCTTCGATACCGACCTTTTCGGCCACGGTGATCTCCACATGAGAGATCGAATTCTGGTTCCACTGAGTCTCGAACAGGCTGTTGGCGAAGCGCAGGGCGATCAGGTTCTGCACCGTCTCTTTGCCCAGATAGTGGTCGATGCGATAGACCCGGCTCTCGGGGAAGAACCGCGCCACCGCATCGTTGACCCGCCGCGATGACTCAAGATCGTGCCCAATGGGCTTTTCCAGCACCACCCGGGTGCGCTCGACCAGGCCGGCGTTGTCGAGGTTCTCGCAAATCGCGCCGTACACCGCCGCCGGGGTGGCAAAGTAGGCGATCAGCGGCACGCCTGGGGCGGCCTGTTCAGCCAGGGTCTGATAGCCCTCGGGTTGGAGGAAATCCAGATGCAGGTAGCTCAGCCGGGCCAGAAAGCGCCCAAGCGTAGCCGCTTCAATATCGGCATCGGGGACAAACCGGCGCAGGTGCGCTTCGATGTTGGCCAGGTGCTGCTGGCTGTCACCGGCCTCGCGGGCCAGCGCCAGCAAGCGGGAATCGGCGTGCAGGAGGCCGGCACGGTCGAGCTGATAAAGCGCGGGGAACAGCTTGCGCAGTGCCAGGTCGCCCAAGGCGCCAAACAAGGCAAAGGTGCAAGGTTCAACACTGATTGCAGCCATGATGTTGGTTCTTTCCTAAAGTTGACCTAGGAATATCGTTTTCAACCGCACTTTTCAAGAGGTAATGTAGTAAAAACCACAACATTACCGACAAGTGTTACAGACAAGTGGTAGATCAACCCCTACCGACAGTACGATACACAACCCTGCAAAAAGCCTGCTGTAACGCCAGCCGGCTGTCTTCTCGACCCAAGGACATACCATGGACCGCGTGCGCAACCTCCTGGAACAGATCCAGGGACGCCTCGATGAGCTGAACAAGGCCGAACGCAAAGTCGCCGAAGTCATCCTGCTCAACCCGCAACAGGCCACCCGTTTCAGCATCGCCGCACTGGCCCAGGCGGCCAAGGTCAGCGAGCCGACCGTCAACCGCTTCTGCCGCTCGTTCGGCGTCAGCGGCTACCCGGAACTCAAGCTGCAACTGGCGCAGAGCCTGGCCAGCGGCGCCGCCTACGTCAGCCGTGCGGTCGAGGCTGATGATGATCCGGCCGCCTACACCCAGAAGATCTTCGGCAGCGCCATCGCCTCGCTCGACAGTGCCTGCCAGCAACTCGACCCGCAGCAGGTCAGCCGCGCCGTCGACATGATGATCCAGGCCCGCCAGATCCACTTCTTCGGCCTCGGCGCCTCGGCCCCGGTGGCACTGGACGCCCAGCACAAGTTCTTCCGCTTCAACCTGGCCGTGTCGGCCCACGCCGACGTGCTGATGCAGCGCATGCTCGCCTCGGTAGCACACACCGGCGACCTGTTCGTGCTCATCTCCTACACCGGGCGCACCCGTGAGCTGGTCGAGGTTGCCCGCGTCGCTCGCGAAAACGGCGCCTCGGTGCTCGGCCTGACCGCCGCCGGCTCGCCGCTGGCCAACGCCTGCAGCATGAGCCTGCATATTCCGCTGCCGGAAGACACCGACATCTACATGCCGATGACTTCGCGGATCATCCAACTGACCGTGCTCGACGTCCTGGCCACCGGCATGACCCTGCGCCGCGGCGTCGACTTCCAGCCGCACCTGCGCAAGATCAAAGAAAGCCTCAACGCCAGCCGCTACCCGATCGAGGACGACGAGCTCAATTGAGCCGGTGCGCCTGCAGGCTCAGGTGCGCCTGCTCGCCCGGCGCCAGGCTCAGGCCAGCGGTGCTGCCGCTGGCGGCTTCGACACAGACGAAGCGCTGACTCTCGCGGCCACTGACGCCCATCAGCGGACGGCTGCCGGGGTGCCAGACCACGGTGTCGTCGCTGTCGCCGGTATCGATGCACAGCTCGCGGTCCCAGGTCGGGTCGTGCAACTGCACCGATGAGGTGCCTGGATACACTCGCTGGCACCCGCCACCGACCTTCAAGGCGCCCTTCTGCCGGCAGCTCTGCCGGCTCAGCTGGTCATAACCTTCAATGTTTTCGAGCCCAGACAGCGCTATCTTGGCAACGTCACTAATACGCCAGTAAGCCAGCAGAGCATGACTCAATTGGCAGGTTTCGCTGTCCTGATGCACGGTGCTGAGCTTGAGCTCCATGTTCTTGCCGAGCCGCGCGTGCAGGTCGACCTGCCACTCACACAGCTGCAACTGCCACACCAGGGTCACACCGTCATCGTCGGATGTGCTGCTCAGCAGCTTCCAGTCCAGTAGCCGGGCCCAACCATGGGTAGGCCACAGGTCTTCACTGGGGTGGCGCCCGTACCAGGGCCAGCACACCGGCACTCCCCCGCGGATCGCGCCAACTTGCGGCCATTGCTCGGCGCACCACAACCACGGTCGTTCGCCGCTCGGCTGAAAGTGCAGCAGTTGCGCACCCTGACGGCTGAACACCGCCTGGCAGTGCGGGTGATCGATGATAAGGACATCGCGCTGTTGATGACGCTCCCACTCGAAGACGGGTCTTGGCCGCTGCGGGGTGAACAAGCAGTGGAGCGGATGTTCGGGCATGGCTGGTAACTCTTGTTGTCATTAGGGCCATCGGGTTGAAGGCGGCTTGATTCGGTAGTAGCCGGCAATGCTGGGGGCGCTGCGCGCCCCTTTCCGACCGGTCCGGCGCCCCGGCAAGGCCGCTCCTACAGAGATCGCGCCGTCCTTGTAAGAGCGGCCTTGCCGGGGCGCCGGACCGGTCGGAAAGGGCTGTAAAGCAGCCCCCCGGCGCACTACGATGGCGTAAATTTACAACATTTAGCCTCAGAATGACGACTGAATCTTCAGCCCTGCGACCAGCGCGTTGTCGACTTCATCAACCCCACCTGGGCTTTTGATGTACTGCAGGTTGGGCCGCACGGTCAGCCAGTTGGTGACGTGGAAACCGTAGTACAGCTCGGCGTTGTACTCGGTGCGCTGCAGCGGCACAAAGCCCATGTCGTTGTAATCACTGATACCGCTCTGTGCGTTGAGCTGCTCGGCGCGCTTTTTCACGTCATCGTTGACGTGGATCCGGGCGATGCCGAAGCCGATGTCATCCTTGGGCCGTGAATCGAAAGCGCCTTTGTAGACCATGCCGACTTGCTGGTAGTTGTCGACCACGTTGGTGGCCTTGTCGTGCACGGTGAAGTTGGCGAACAGGCTCAGGCCGCGATTGACGTCACCGGCATGTGCGGTGACTTGCTGCTGGGCCACCACCCACCAGCCGTGCTTGCTCGAGTGCGACTTGAAGCCGACGCCGCTGATGCCCTGGGCGTTGCCGTTGACATCCTTGTAGACGTCATCGGCCGAGGCCGTGCTGTAGTAATAACCCAGGCGGTATTCACCCGGCAGGCCATTGACCTTGGGCTGCCATACCGCCTCGACCGGAATGATCGCGCCTTTGGTGCCACTGCCGCTGAGCTTGAAGCCGTTGCCGGTTTCGAGGTTGGACGGGTTCTGCTCGAACGCACCGACCTGCACGAAGACTTCCGGGGTGATGTTGTACTTGACCCGCAATGCCCACTGGCTGACCGGCCAGTTGTACCAGATGCCGCCGACCCAGTTACCCACCTGCGAGCCGCAGAACGCCAGGTTCTGGAAGTCGCAAGGGAAGCTGTTGAAGTCCTCGCCCGGGCCATAGCGGCCGAATTTGACGTCCAGCGCGCCATCGAAATACTTCTGCTTGATCCACATCTGGGTCAGCCGCCAGGTCTGGCCGCGGCCCCAGACTTCCTGCACCGAACTGAACTGACCGGCGCGCGGGTCGCTGATGCGGTCGTTGGACAGGTTGCGGCCGCTGCGCTCGGTGACCGCCAGCTTGAACTCGGTGTCGTGCCAGCCGAGGATTTTCTCCAGGTCCAGGTGCATGCCGAGGGCGAACTGGTCGCTGTAGCGCGCAGTCTTGTCGTCGTTGTAACCGCCATTGAGGTTGCCGGCGACCTCACCGACGTAGTCGAGGGTGAAGTCGTAGCCCTTGTCGAGCAGCTCGGTGCGGGTGCCGCCCCAGTCGCCACTCATCCATTTCGATTCGCTGGAGAAGGCCTCGGCGGCCTGTACGCTGCTGCTGCCGACCACGGCCAGCAAGGCCAGCGAACCCAACGTGCTGATGCGATTGCGATGTTCCATCCCTGTGCGTCCTCTTTTCTTGTTATGAAGGGTCCAATCAACGGCCCGCGATGTGGGCAACGTTGTCTTGCAAGGGTGCGGCGTGGCGAGCCAGGTGCAGGCGCTCACCGGTTTGCGCGTCGAACAGCAGCACCCGTGCCGGGTCCAGCTGCAGGTTGAGAGTGTCGCCGACCTGGCAGCTGATATCCGGCGCCAGCCGGCAGCACAGCTTGGTCTGGTTGACGGTGACGAAGACCAGCAGGTCCGGCCCGGTCGGCTCGGTGATCTGGACTTCGGCGCGCAACAGCGACACGCCGTCGCCCTCCCCTGCACCGAGGCTGATCTGCTCGGGACGAATGCCGAGAATCACTTCACGGCCATCGAAGCCTTGGCTGGCCGCGCCAAGCACCAGCTCGCAGCGCGCCTGGCCACTGTCGAGCAGCGCCAGCACACGGCCGCCCTGCTCGCGCAGGTGCACCGGCAGGAAGTTCATCGGCGGCGAGCCGATGAAGCTGGCGACAAACTGGTTGGCCGGGTCGTTGTAGATCTGCTGCGGGGTGCCGAACTGCTGGATGATGCCGTCCTTCATCACCGCCACCTTGTCGCCCAGGGTCATCGCCTCGATCTGGTCATGGGTGACGTACACCGTGGTGGTTTTCAGCCGTTGGTGCATCAGCTTGATTTCGGTGCGCATCTCGACCCGCAGCTTGGCGTCGAGGTTGGACAGCGGCTCGTCGAACAGGTAGATCTTCGGCCGCCGCGCCAGCGCCCGGCCCATCGCCACGCGCTGCTGCTGGCCGCCGGAGAGCTGGCCCGGCTTGCGCGTGAGCAGGTGTTCGATCTGCAGCAGCTTGGCTACCCGAGCCACTTCTTCGTCGATGGCTGCCTGGGGCAGCTTGCGGATCTTCAGACCGAAGGCGATGTTGTCGCGCACGCTCATGGTCGGGTACAGCGCATACGACTGGAACACCATGGCGATGTCGCGATCCTTCGGGCTCATGCCGCTGACGTCGTCGCCATCGATCAGGATCGCCCCGCCGCTGATGCTCTCCAGGCCAGCGATGCAGTTCATCAAGGTCGACTTGCCGCAGCCGGAAGGGCCGACCAGGATCAGAAACTCACCATCCTTGATCGCCAGCTGGATGTCTTTGAGTGTGTCTGGCACACCAGTGCCGTAGGTCTTGTTGACGTTGCGAAGTTCGAGTGTGGCCATGACTTACCCCTTGACTGCGCCGGCGCTCAGGCCGCGCACGAAATACTTGCCTGCGACCACATAGACCAGCAGGGTTGGCAGGCCGGCGATCATTGCCGCGGCCATGTCGACGTTGTATTCCTTGGCCCCGGTGCTGGTGTTGACCAGGTTGTTGAGGGCCACGGTGATCGGTTGCGAATCGCCGCTGGAGAACACCACGCCGAACAGAAAATCGTTCCAGATCTGGGTGAACTGCCAGATCAGGCAGACCATGATGATCGGCGTCGACATCGGCAGAATGATCCGCCCGAAGATGGTGAAAAACCCGGCACCATCCAGCCGCGCCGCCTTCACCAACGCATCGGGGATGGTCACGTAGTAGTTGCGGAAAAACAGCGTGGTGAACGCCAGGCCATACACCACATGCACCAGCACCAGGCCAGCGGTGGTGTTGGCCAGGCCGAGCTTGCCGAGGGTGAACGAGGCTGGCAGCAGCACGGTCTGGAACGGCAGGAAGCAGCCAAACAGCAGCAGGCCGAAGAACACCTGCGAGCCACGGAAACGCCACATCGCCAGGACGTAGCCATTGAGTGCGCCGAGCGCGGTAGAGATCAGCACCGCCGGTACGGTGATCATGATCGAGTTCCAGAAATAGCCACTGACCGTGGCCCAGGCCTTGGCCCAGCCGATGCTGGTGACCACCGCCGGCCAACTGAGCAGGTTGCCGCTGCCGATGTCTTCCGGGGTCTTGAAGCTGGTCAGCAGCATCACCACCAGCGGCACCAGGTACAGCAGCACGGCAAACAGCAATACCGCATGAATGGCCAGCCGACTGAGGCTGATGGCCGGTTTGTCGAGGCGGCTAGTCATGGCGTTTGTTCCTCAGCTCCGAGTACAAGTAAGGCACCAGAATCGCCAGGATCGCGCCCAGCATAAGAATCGCGCTGGCCGAACCCATGCCCATCTGGCCACGGCTGAAGGTGAACGAGTACATGAACATGGCCGGCAGGTCGGACGAGTAACCCGGGCCGCCAGCGGTCATCGCCGCCACCAGGTCAAAGCTCTTGATGGCGATGTGCGAGAGGATCATCACCGCACTGAAAAATACCGGGCGCAGGCTGGGCAGTACCACCTGCCAATAGATCCGCGGCAAGCTCGCACCGTCGATCTGCGCCGCGCGGATGATCGACTGATCGACCCCGCGCAGGCCGGCCAGAAACATTGCCATGATGAACCCGGAGGCTTGCCAAACGGCAGCGATCACCAGGCAGTACACGACCCGGTCGGGGTCGATCAGCCAGTCCAGGCGAAAGCCTTCCCAGCCCCAGTCGCGCATCAGCTTGTCCAGGCCCATGCCCGGGTTGAGCAGCCACTTCCAGGCGGTGCCGGTGACGATCATCGACAGCGCCATCGGGTACAGGTAGATGGTGCGGATAAACCCTTCGCGGCGGATCCGCTGGTCCAGCAGGATCGCCAGCAGCACACCGATGACCAGGCTGATGCCGATGAACAGGCTGCCGAACACCAGCAGGTTCTTGCTCGCCACCCACCAGCGGTCGTTGTCGAGCAGGCGTGCGTATTGCGCCAGCCCTGCCCATTTGTAATTGGGCAAAAAGGTCGAGGTGGTGAACGAGAGGACAAAGGTCCACAGGATATAACCGTAGAAGCCCACCAGGATGATGACCATGGTCGGCGCCAGTACCAGTTTAGGTAACCAGCGCTGCACGGCGTCCAGGGGTGAGGCCCGCAGTTGCGCGGTCGCAGTAGTCATGGCAGCGATACCTGTCAGTACAGAACGTTAACTGAGGGTGGCGTACAGCCGCCGCGAGGACGGCTGCGCCGGACCAGCCGTTACTGGGCGGACTTGATCGCCGCGCCGAGCTTTTTCGCGGCATCGGCCGGGTCGGCCTTGGGGTCGTTGATGTAGTTGGTAACCACATCGAAGAACGCGCCCTGCACTGCCAGGTTGGTCGCCATGTTGTGCGCCATGCTTGGTTGCAGGCCGCCGGTCTGGGCGTCGGCAAGGAAGTCCTTGGCCGAGGTCTGCGCGCAGGCATCGAAGCCATGCTTGGCCATGTCGACGAGCATGTCCTTACGGACCGGGATCGAGCCCTTGTTGGTGCTGAACAGCTTCTGGAAGTCCTGGCTCATCACCACTTTGGCGATGTCCTGCTGGCCAGCCGAAGTGCCGACGTCCTTCTGCTTGAACACCACCAGCGAGTCGATGTTGTAGGTGAAGGCCTTGTCGGTACCCGGGAACGGCACGCACTGGTAATCCTTGCCGGCGACCTTGTTGGCCAGGGTCCACTCGCTCTTGGCCCAGTCGCCCATGACCTGCATGCCGGCCTTGCCGTTGATGACCTTGGCGGCTTCCAGGTTCCAGTCCTGGCCTTTGCCGTCAGCGTCCATGTAGGTAGCGACGCGCTTGAGTTCGGTCAGCGCCTTGACCATGCCTGGTCCGGTCAGCACCTTTTGGTCAAGATCAACCAGCGCCTGCTTGTAACCGTCCGCGCCCATTACCGACAGCACCACCGCTTCGAATACGGTGCTGTCCTGCCATGGCTGGCCGCCGTGGGCGAGCGGGATGAAGCCGGCTGCCTTGAGTTTTTCGGCTGCGGCGTAGAACTCGTCGAGGGTGGTTGGCGCCTTCTCGATGCCGGCCTTGTTGAATACTTCGGGGTTGATCCACAGCCAGTTGACGCGGTGGATGTTGACCGGCACAGCGACATAGTCGCCCTCGTACTTGACGGTGTCGGCGACTTTCTGCTCCAGCAGGCCGTCCCAGTTCTGCTCTTTGGCCACGTCTTTGAGTACGTCACTGTCGAGCAGGCCGGTGGAGGCCCACTCCTGGATGTCCGGGCCCTTGATCTGGGCCACGCCTGGTGGATTGCCGGCCACGGCTCGGCTCTTCAGTACGGTCATTGCGGTGGCACCGCCGCCGCCGGCAACCGCGCCATCTTTCCAGATGAAGCCGTCTTTTTCGATTTGAGCCTTGAGTACATCGACAGCAGCCTTTTCGCCACCAGAGGTCCACCAGTGCACCACTTCGACCGAGCCTTTGGCATCGGCGGCAGACGCGCTCAGGGGCAGCAGGGAGGCGAGGGAAATCGCGGCGGCGAGACGCAGAGTGGAGTTCATCGCAATACCTTTCTTGTTGTTATGCAGGGCAAGACTGTCGCTTGCATTGCACAGGAGTGTAATAACCCGGCAAGGCGCCTCAGGTAACGAAGCGCTGTGCGATTGTCATCAGTTGGTTACATTCGCCGCGCGAGGCCCGTGGCAAGGCTTGGCGCCAGAGCCAGGGTGGGCAACAGCACGGCCTGATAAGCGTGATAGAGGTCCGGTTTGCCCGCCCATATCGTCGCACTGGGGAGGTTGTCCGGGCTCAATTCGTGGTGCCAGCCGCCGGCGTCGTTATCGATCAGATGGGCCTGGATGAACGCCCAGAAACGCCCGTACCAGCACTGGTATTGCGCCTCCCCCGTGCGCTGCCACAACGCAGCGGCAGCGGCGCTGGCCTCGGCATGCACCCAGTGCAGGCGCTGGCGTACTACCGGGCGTTGTTGCCAGTCGAGGGTGTAGACGATTCCGGGGGCGCCGTCGGCGTGCCAGGCGTGCTGACAGGCGCTGGCAAACAGGCCGCGTGCGTCGGCCAGTAGCCACTCGGGTGTCGCTAGATCGGCCAATTGCAGCGCAGCTTCAAGGTGCAGCAGCAGCCGCGCCCACTCGAAGCCGTGGCCGGGAGTAACGCCGTAGGGTCGATAGCCATCGGCGCGGTTGTCGCTGTTGTAATCGGTGAGCGGCTGCCAGTGCAGGTCGAAGTGCTCGATCACATTGAAGCCATTGGCACGCGCATGGCCGTGGATCACCCGCTCGACGATGCGCAGCGCACGCTGCAACCAGATCGGCTCGCCAGTCACATCGGCAAGGGCCAAAAACGCTTCGGTGCCATGCATGTTGCTGTTGGCCCCGCGATAGGCCTCCTGCTGCTGCCAATCGCGACTGAAGCTTTCGCGCAGGGCACCCTCGCTTTCACTCCAGAAATGCGCCTCGATGATCTCGATGGCTTGCGCCAGCAAGGCCGGCGCAGCAGCGCTGCCGGCCACCTGCGCAGAACTCGCAGCGAGGGCAACGAAGGCGTGCAGGTAAGCGGCTTTGATGCTGTCGCCAGCGGCAGCGGCGTTGGCGTGCCAGCCGCCGTGCTCGACATCGCGCAGCGTGCCGGCCAAGGCGGCGATGCCGAGCTCAACCAGTTCCAGACAACCGGGCCTGCCTTGTAGATGAGCCAAGGCGAAGCTGTGGGTCATCCGCGCGGTGGTAATGGTGTCGGCAATTGCGTCGGCGGCGAGGTGGCCGTAGCTGTCGAGGTTGCCGAAGCCGAGTTCCAGCTGTGAGGCTCTGGCGAAGGCCAGCAAACGCTGCCCTTCGGTATCCAGCCAGGCACTATGCGGCCCGTCGATCAACGGCGATTGAGCATGATTCATCGGCCTGCTGCGTCCTTGTCGAGAACAGGCACGGCGCCTGTCGTGGCGGCCAAGTCTAGCCAGAGTGCTACGGCCAATAGGTCACAAAGGCCGCCAATGCTGTCACTGGCTGGTGACCAAGCGTTGCTCACTCGGCGCTGCGCGGCAGGCACAGGGTCACCCGCAGGCCGCCCTCGCGCAGGTTGAGCAAACTGACTTCACCGCCATGACTGTGGGCAATATTGCGCGCGATGCCCAGGCCCAGGCCATAGCCTTGCTGCTGCCCGGCCAAACGAAAATGCGGCT